>Ga0116228_10007113_pt1 | contig 10020 bp, 6 predicted proteins | sample S1TSphfallax_2_FD_89694 | JGI IMG/M metagenome (GOLD analysis project Ga0116228, IMG submission 89694) | Host-associated microbial communities from peat moss isolated from Minnesota, USA - S1T2_Fc - Sphagnum fallax MG | ecosystem: Host-associated > Plants > Peat moss > Unclassified | place: USA...
AAATGTAAGGGGAAAATGATGCAAGGGATGCTTGTTGAATCAATATATCATGGCCAACCATGGTAGTTGTATGTCCCAATTACTTATACACTCCATCTATAATCCATATTTTCATAAACCTTTATTCATTATTTATACCAATCTTTCAATCAAGCCATCCACTTCAAAATGATGATGAAAAGTAATCCTATGGTGACTCAAAGCCCTTTTGCACAACTCTTGAAATTCTCCTCAAAATTTCATGCCTTATTCCATGAGTGACGCGCTCCCAAGCTCCTTGATAGACTCTAAGGTGAAAACAACGGAAGAATAAAAAGTTGAAGCACGTTTCATGGCTCGTAACATTTTGGGGGTAGAGGGGCGTGTTGGAGTTTCGGGATGGGGACTAGGAAGAGTGACAGACATCAATTACTCACACAAACCTGCACAAACCAAACAACAAGTTGGTTAATGCATAGTTGGAACACTTTGGTGCACGGACGAACCACGAATAAACACGAACTCACAAGATTCACCACAGCCTGGACTTGGGGGAAGCCACCACCTTCCCCCTTCTAGTATACTATGTGCCTGGCCATGGGACTAACACCCAAATGTCATTTTGTCCTTAGACCCCAAGTGGGAGTCCCAAAATTCTCACAGTTGGGACTCTCGTGACTTTGGGGGCCCATAACTTTGCGTGCAGACCTTCAATTGAGATGAGGTTTAAAGCAAAGTTGTAGGCCTCGTTGAGAGATTCCCAACAAAATGTCACACACCACCTGCACGCAAGGAAATCGGGGCGATTCCTGACTTTTAATGGTTGGGAGTCAAATTACCAATTTGACTCCCATCCCTTCTTTTGGCCATAACCTGTGTTTCAAGTGTCCAAATGGGTCATGCAAACCCATTTTAGACATCTATGCTCCAAGAGCTTTCCAATGATATAATGGGAGCTTATTTGAGAATGTGAAGGTTCATTCCCTCACACTCTCCCACACTCCCAAGAACATGAGATGTGATTCATGGGCTCCCTCTTGGCCCGCACCCTTACAAGCCCTTGTTTTGGTCACGATCCCAAGGCTAGGGTTGTGACAATGAATATTTCTATTGGAACACCAATTTTACTTTAAAACTTGATCCAAATTTACATAAATGACCTATTTTTTACTTTTGTCTCAAAATGGTGATAATTCAATCCATTTGGAAAATGTCAATTATGATGAACAATTGAATTTAACAACCCAACAAAATCCAAGCTCCATTGGTATCCAAGCCCCATGATTAATAAAGGTTGTAAATGAAAGGTGGGTGCATTAAATGATGCATATGCAGCAAGGACACATTATCTACCAATGCATTTAAATTATGTTGTCCTTTTATTCAAGATTTTGAACACATGACAAATTACAAACTTGTTCAATACAATTTTGAAATAAATTAATCCACATTGCATAAGAAAAATGAAATCTAACCAATTCCCTTTGTCACATTAAACCATTCAACATCATATGCATTAACTTTTAGTATATGAAGGAAAACATCATATAAGATTAAGGGGGTTAAAATTTTCAACTTGGGATGCAATTCAAGTTGGGACTCAAATTGTGGGCATAAAAAAAAACACACAATGATCATATTTATGAAAGAGGGACCTTGGATGTGGAAGGGATAAACATGGGGTGAGCTAAAAACACATTTAAATTTTACCTTAACAACCCTTATTGATCAGAATCTCAAGCATGGGTGGTCATGGAAGTGAAAATGATGTGAATAGTAACAGTCTGATATGTTCAATGACCAACAATAGCAACATCTATGGTAATGATTAACTACCACATATCCCTTTCCAATACAACATTTCCCAAAAGTGAGTGCATGCCAATGTCAATCATTAGTCAACATATTGAATTTCTATCGCAAATTTGGAAGTAACAATAAGACTCGTTTTTTATGTTGAGTAGTTTTCAAATGTAAAGGAAATGTAAATTAAAACCAAGAATAGAAACAAGATGCAAAAGGAGAAAAAAGAAAAGACAATACAACATTGGAAAAGAAAAGCAAATAGACTTTGAAAGATTTAGGATCCTACAATTTGAAGATATTGAACTAACATCATAACATATTTCCTCAAACATTCAAAATTATTTTCAAAGAAAAACTTAAAAGAACCATCTCTTGGCTCTTGGACACGACAAACATTTGCTTGAATCCAACGAAATTAAAAGTTTGGTTGAAAATTTCAAAAATATCACATTGCCTATTTCATTAGCCATTGCTTTTGCTACTGCACCTAAAGAACTTGGCTCCCCATTCCATGACTACTTAACTATAAACCCATGATTGTTTTGTCACAAACTTTGACAAGTTTTTGTAGTTTCATATAACTAAAGCCCATCAATAGCTCAATTTGGGTGATGGTGTCTTTGTTCTCCATTTGCTCACAAATTGACAATGGGGAATTTGCTCCTATCTTGAAGCTTATGAGGTAGGTCATGTTCTAAGGACTTGACATTGCTTTGAAGCTTGTGAACTCGTTCATGTTTAAATAACTAAATTTTAATTTTGAACATGGTTTGTCATTTGGTCTCAAGCTTAAGGGGAACTAATGCATGGTAAATAACATGTGGTGGTGCTAAGAGTCAGAGAGATCATGGGATTATTGTTGTTGTCATCTTTAAGGTTACCTTTGATGTGGGCATTAGAGGATCCCATTTCCTTAATCACATGGCTTACATTAAGGTCATCAAACACATAAATGATTAGTTACTAAAGTTCAACCTTGACAACAAATAGTGGTGGCCATTACTTTTCAGGGCAACACCCATGCCACCATGACAATCTATGAATGGTTAAGTACTATTGTATTACAGTATCAATAACTATGGCACACATCAATTTTTATCACACCCACCTTCTATTTCTCACATCAAATTCTTCAACAATACCATTTCTTTTTCTAGTAAGTTGATAGCATCTACTACAACTTTAGGAACATTATCCAACATTCACATATTTTGCCCATCATGCTATATGGGGCAATCAACAAAACATATTTTTCATGTCTTGCCCATCATGCTCAATTTAGTTAGAATATAGCATTGGTAAAAGAGCATTTGACCTCTTTTTCCCGTCATGTTATATGCAATCGATAAAACACATTGACATCTTTCACCCATCATGTTATGTATAATTGACATCCCTTGCCCATCACGTGCAGTCTAAAACTTGACATTTAAGTTCGTAGAAATTCAGTAACTTAATAACAAAAGTTCTTAACAATATGATTTTGAAACAACTCAAAATAGGAGAAGAAAATAACTTATATGGTGAAGCATCCCAAACACTTCACATCCTACATCACATGTGGGTCCAATTTTTTTAACATGTACCTAGTCCTAATGGAATTTTTTTGGTCCTATATTTTGATCCCCATCAATATTAATGAGTCAAAATGTGCCAAATATTTTATAAATACCATATTTTAGACCACTTCAATTAAAAATTCACCAATTTCATCCATTTTGTGCCTTTACATGGTCAAATATGATTATGTAAAGGAGTAGAGAAAAGGTGACACCTTTAACAATATTTTGGTACTCCTTAAAGAATTTGGACCCATGTTCATAAAAGCAAAGATAATTATCATTTATGTGCAATCAAGGGGAATAATGATGCAATGGTTGCAAACAAGAATGACCTTAAAAGATTGGGTAGTTTGTTGAAAAAAATCCCAACCATTGTGGCCATTGCCTTTGAGGATTGAATAATCACGCATTACTACCAAAGCGGGGTGTAATTTACTAGCTTAAATCACTATGGGACCTTAAAAGTGAAATAACTTCATTGCATTTTACTGATTTCACCCTGGTGAAAGTTATTTCATTATAATATCATTCTGTAAACATCATATTTCATTACTAGTTAACATAATTCACTATAGTAAATAGGTTTATTTTTACATTTAAAAAAATATTCTATCTATCCTACTTTATGATATACCCTATATTATTTTAAGTTAATCTACTTATTTTAACTTATATTTTATGTTATTATAGGTTTATATAAATTATTGTACCTTAAATTATTATATGTTATTTTATCTTAAGGTATCTTAACTAGTTCATTATAAACTTTTAAGTTATTTTAAATTAAATTATTTAACTAACTTTAGGCTATACCTTAGGTTAATTTATTTTAAATTAATATATGTTATTTCAAGTTATACTTTGAGTTATTTAAGGTCATTTTATTTTATGTTATTATAAATTATTTTATCCTAAGTATAATAATTTAAAATAATCTAAAACAAAATATAATGACCTGAGGTAAAATAACTTAGAATAGAAAAAAATAACCTATGAAAAAATAATTTTAAACACCTTACAATATAATAACTACCAATAGCCTATGATATTATAACATATAATATCAAAAAAAATTATAATACAATAATCACTAATAGGCATTAACAAAATAACCACCAATAGCCATTAATATAATAACCATTAATAAGCACCAATATCCACCAATAGAATATCCATCAATAACCATTAATAGAGTAATCACTAATAACCATTAATAAAGTAGTCATTAATAATCATTAATAGAATAACCACCAATAACCATTAATAGAATAACCACCAATAACCATTATTATAATAACCACCAATAACCATTATTATAATAACCACCAATAACCATTATTATAATAACCACCAATAACCATTACTATAATAACCACTAATAACCATCAATAGAATAACCGCCAATAACCATTAATAGAATAGCCGCTAGTAGCCATTAATAGAATATCAACCAATAGCCATTAATAGAATAACCACTAGTAGCCATTAATAGAATATCAACCAATAGCCATTAATATAATAGCCACCAATAGTCATTAATATAATAACCACAGTAGCCATTAATATAATAGCCACAATAGCCATTAATAGAATAACCACTAATATAATAACTATTAATGGCCATTAATAAAATAACCATTAAAAAAATTAATAACCACAAATAAAATAAGTACCAATAGTCATTAATAACCATTAATAACATTAATAAAAGAACGACTAATAGCCATATATTATAATTACTTAGGATTGCCAAAAATAATCTAGGGTGAAATCATTTATAATAGACAAAAATAACTTAAGGTGAAATAACCTATAATAACCTAAAATTGCCAATAATAACATAAGGTGAAATAACTTTCAATAGCCAAAAGTAACTTATAATTGTTACAAGTAGTTTAAACTGAAATAATTTACAATAACAAAAAAAACATAAAATAACCAAAAAAAGCTTACAATAGCTGAAAATAACCTAAGTGAACTAAACTAAAATAGTCAAAAGTAAATTATAATAACTAAAAGTAGCCTAGGGTGAAATAACCAAAAATAACCAAAAGTAATTAAGAATAACCATAAATAGTCATAAATAATGTAGGGTGAAATAATTTAAATTAATGAAAAATAGTCATATAATAATTGAAAGTAGCTTAACATAGGTAGTATTATTATATTAACAAAAACATTATCCATTTATTATAAAAAAAATTCAAAAAAATGGTCATTGAAATGTTATTGAATAATGATATTCAATTATTTTTTTCAAACGATTTTAAACTTTCAAAAGGAAATAAATACAATTATGTTTTTTTTTTGAAATTAAAAAAAAAATAAATTCAAATCATTTCATTTGAACAAAATCTCAATAAAATATGAATTTTCAAAGTTTATGTTTTCATAATATTTGAAATGAAGTATTTGATAAATAGAATGTAATGTAATATATTATCACAGCAAGTGGGGTGGCTTGATGATAAAGGTGTTTGCCTCCATTCTAAAGGTCAAGGGATTAAACTTCATGGGTGGTGTTGTGTGTGGTCAACAATGGTATGTTGATTGAATATTTTCTTTTCAAATTCCTATAATAGGTGCCTAGGTTGATTATGTGGCCTACCTAGGTTAGGTTTTTAGCCTAACGTAGGTAATGACACGTGTTAATAAATAATAGGATTAAAAAATCATGAAATTATCAATAATATTATATATTAAATAATTAAAATTTAACTGATTTCCATACTGGTTAATTAATTAACTAACAAGTGAATGGTTTGGTAAATTTGTATTTCATTTGAAAATAATCTTGTTTCACTAGGTACTAATGAAACAAATCATTGTCCGCAGCAACTGATTTTCGTTCACTAGGGGGTTAATCAATTTCACTAGGTAAAAGTATCCAAATTCATTCAAAATCTAATGAAACCTAGAGTGAACTAGGACACATTTCTTAGTAGTGAAAGCTAGGAACATGATGAAAAAAAAATGCCAAACTAAGCCAAAAATTGTCAAGGATGTCAATACCATGGAGTTCATTCATTTGAATGATCATCCATGACTTGTAATAAACTTGTATCTAATTTTAATTTATTTTTAATTCATTATTCGTTAACTTTGAATTAAGTTTTATTTCACTTCCATTTGATTCATAGGTCATTTCCAATTGATTTTTAGTTCATTTTTAATTACATATTAGTTCAATTTTATTTAATTCTTAGTTAATTTCTAGTAAAGTTTAAGTTAACTTTTAATTAAATCCTAGTTAATTTTTAGTTAAATCTTACTTAAGTTTTAGTTAACTTAGTTGATTCTTAGTTAAGTTCTAGTTAAATTTTAATTAACTTGTAGTTGACTTTCAATTATGAAGGTTCTCAAGAAGCTTATTCATTTGATGCACACATTAAAACTTATTTGGAAGCTTTTTTGAGCTATGTCCCCAAAAGAGTATGAATAAAATAAGACCTTTCATTTCCTTCAATTTGTTCAACATCAGTTTTAGGCACAATTTTACACAATAGCCTTGTCAAGTTCTTTTCATGTTCATGTTTGCATATGTAAACGTAATAAAAATTCATTTCCACGTTGGTCTTACACATATTATGTTCTGTTCTTAATATTTGTGTTATTATTTTTGAAGCATATAATTTTTTTCTTTGTTCCTTGTTTGAAAATTAAACCTCTCTTTCAACCTTTGTTCTTGTGGATCTTCATGTTTTTGACAAAAATAGATGAACACAAAAAGAAAAAAAAACATTTGGCTATTTGTTTTGTGTTTGTGTTATTCTTTTTTTTTACATAGGAAACACTATAAAAGAATAACACAATCAACAATAGAAAGAACATAAACAAAGGCAAACAAAATTAAATTTCAAGCTCACCATGAAAAAAAGTGGGGAGACTACACAAGACATTTCAGCTTGTGCTTCCTTCTCTCTAATTCCACTGGAGGGTGCAACAAATCAAGGGTGGAACAAATCAATATTGTTCGAGAGCACTTGCCCCCACAAATTGATCCATAAACAACCAACCATTGGTTAACAAACCTTGGAACAAATCCGAATAGAGCTTTTTCCGTTTGCATCTTAGGCACAAATACAACAAAATTCCAAGGCAAGAAATACACCATGATGAAGAGAAAGGGCATAGCGATTATAGTTGAAATTGTAATTACAACAAGATTAAAAGGGAGTGGGGCATCAATTTGGCTCCCATTTGGTCCTTTGATTGCGCATATCCCCCAAAGCGTAGGGCTCCACACACAATAGTGTATAGCAACATAGTGCAGTGATGCTAGTGCCATTGTCACCATGCTTTTCACTCCCTCCCACTCCAACCCCTTCCTTGCATGGGCATGCACTCTTTCTTTTTATTTGATCAACACAACAATGACAAATGGAACGCAATGAGCATTTTCTCCCTCCCACTCCAATCCCTTCCTCACACGGGCTCTCTCTCTTTCTGGCTCTCATCAAGGCAAGGATCGCATATGAATGCAACGACAACAAAACAAAAAAGGATGATAGTACAAGGATCCAATACCTCAATGATAAATTTCAAAACTAAAAAGCCGCCACCACCACCACCCTATCACACGTTTAAAGACCCTTAAATTTTCGTGCTTAATTCACTTATTGCGCACACATTTTGAACACCCAAAAATCCGTTTCAATTTAAACAATCTAAAACACTTCCACCAAATAAATCTGTTCACTTAAATGTGAAACTGATTCTAATAAACTAAGCCCTAAACTACCTTACTTCATAGATAGATATGACACAATCTTTGATCTCAGGCTGTGTGCCATGAAGATGGATAGTAAGTGATCAGGAAACAATTTTCTGATGGGTTCCCGTAACCTAGCTAACCATGGTGGTTACCTCAATTGCTGTTTCACCACCTACTTACTAACAACCCACAAACAGGTTGGAAGTAGGTAGGTAGCAAAAACAACCCTTACCCATGCATAAACCATTTACTTATCAATTAGTCACCTATTTCCTTGCCTATCTACCTATATATAGACCTACTTCTTACCAAATGGGTTACCAAGGTGAAACCCAATATTAACTCAAGAAACTGGACACGGCCATGGAAGAGTGGGGATTACTAGCCTCCTAAGTTAGATTCACACCAAGGGACTCTAGTACAAGTATTTTTGTTTCATTTAGCTCTCTCTAGGTTGGGGGTTAAAATGGTTAAAGTTTAAGGAATAAACTAACCCTTTTGTGAGATTAAAATTAATAAAGTGGGATTTATTTATAATGGGTGTGTGTGTGTGTGTGTGTGTTTTTTTTTGAAATCAAGGGAGTCATTGAAACTCCTTATTCCACCCGAAATTGAAGTCAAATCTTAAAAAATTGAAGATATTTAATCCTATTGATAAATTATAACCAAGCATTTAGCCCCTCTTTAAACCTCAACGAACATGTCGTGTGCCAACTTTTTTTTTGAGTCAATTTATTACTTTCATGTGAGTGGGATAGGGTTAGGGTTAGACTTATTATCGTAGTTAGTTCCTTTTGCAACTTTGGTGTGAATCCAGTTCTAGGGACTGAGTAGGGCAAGGCTTTGCCCTAAGGATGAATGGGTGTGCTGGCCTTGTCCTCAGGGGCAAATTAGGTGCAAATTGTTGCCCATTTGTGACCAAAAAAATTTCAGTATCACTCATAAAAAAGGTGCCAAAGTTGACAGAATTCAAGGAATTTTTTTTTTGAAATCGCCATATTTACACAATAAATTCTAGTAGGTTGCAAAAATATAGCAGGATTTATTAAAATTTTCTACTTTCCTCTCTGACCTATAGCCAAATTTGGCTAAATTCCTCTTGTGGTATGATTGGTAGTGTGGATCTGCATCCAAATCCTGTAAGGGGTTTTAGGGTTTAGGGTTCAAAGATCAAAATGCTACAAGAGCTGGCTAAGACTAAAATCTGGAGTAGCATTGGATCCCAATGATCTCCTTAAGTCTGTCAATGGCACCAAACTTTCTTCTGGCACTCGTACTTTCAAGAGTGAATTATTTTATAGAGGTTTGTGTATTCTGAACAACTTCTGTGATATAAAAGCTCCAATTACAAGCTTTGTTGCTGGAAACAAGATTCAATTCGTGATCAATCATATTTCTGAAAGAGTTTTTTTTTATGTACAAGATTACGAGCTTGATGGGAGTCAGACAGAAACTGCAAAAATTTGCAGAGCTTCAATGTTGTTCCACAGTAGTGATTAGTGGTACCCAAGTACTTCTTTGCACCGATACTACAGGGAGAGATTCAATTGTGGCGACTTCCATTCTTCAATCCTCCAACATGTCTAATGGACTCTTGTAGAATGATTGAATTGTGGCCACTTCCAATCTTCAATCCTCCGACATGTCTAATGAGACTCTTGAAGAATGAGGCACTGCAAAATATTGTTGTTATTACGTGTTTGTAGAGAAAGTGCAAGCTTATTGAACTGGATCTTGATATGGGTTGTAATTGATTCACACTTTGGTTGCTGAAAAGAAAAAAAAAGTGCACAAAGCTTCTTCAATTCTTAGTGCACTTTGAGTTCATCATGAAGCAATTATCATAAGTTTGAGGATGAAAGAGATGATGAAATTAATAACTCTCGTGACTTAATATTTGAGTTTAATTGGATTTTTAGAGCTGAAAATATTTTCAATTCAGTAACTTTTGCATTGCAG
>Ga0116228_10007114_pt1 | contig 10020 bp, 6 predicted proteins | sample S1TSphfallax_2_FD_89694 | JGI IMG/M metagenome (GOLD analysis project Ga0116228, IMG submission 89694) | Host-associated microbial communities from peat moss isolated from Minnesota, USA - S1T2_Fc - Sphagnum fallax MG | ecosystem: Host-associated > Plants > Peat moss > Unclassified | place: USA...
CGAGCTGAACCCCGCGCTCCCGACCCGCAGGAAACCGAACGCGAGCGCGCTGGGCGCGAACGCCTGAAACCCGACCAGAAGCGCGGATATACCGAGGCACAGCGGCAGGGTCTTCTTTGGCCCCCAGGAATCGGTCAGGACGCCGACGGCGATGCTGGCGACGATGCCAAAGGCGAATGAGGCGGAGATGATGAGGCTGATGGCGTCCAAACCCACCTTGAACGCCGCCATAACGTCGGGAACGGCATAGCCGAACAGGGACTGATCCATGTTCGACAGGCCCCAGGCGGCGAAGGCGACGCCTAAGGTTCCCAGCGGAACGGTCCGCCAATCGATCTTTGAACCTGTAGACGGCGACATGCGGCGAAACTCCCTGCCCTTGGCGAAACGAAAATATGATGTTTATTTATCCGCTCAATCGAAAGTTCGATCTTTGAGAGGTGTTTTGCGCAAGCCCGGGTTTTAGGGTGGGCGGGCGCCCGATTACCAAGCAGAGATCGGCGGTCGCGCCGCCTCGGCGCCCCTGGGGCGCCGTCCTGAGAGGTCAAATTGGAGATCAAGCAGCTCACGCGCCTGCTCGCCGTGATCGAGCACGGCAGCCTCGCCGCAGCCGCGCCACACCTCGGACTGACCCAGCAGGCCTTGGGCTCCAGCATCTCCAATCTGGAAAAAGAGCTTGGCGTCGCCCTGTTCGACCGCGGGCCGGGTGGGGTGACCACACCGACCGCCTACGGCGCTATGCTGGCCCGCCACGCCCGCGCCATCCTGGCCTCCGCCACGCGGGCCGAAGAAGAGCTGACCGCGTTTCGCGATGCGCGGGGCGGGAGCGTGCGGCTGGGCGTCGGTGAAAGCTTCGCGCCCGATGTCATCGCTCGCGCCGTGCGCGATCTCCATGTCTCCCGCCCCGACGTCGCGATCACGCTGTTTGAGGACTATTCTGAGATCCTGTTGGAGCGGCTGGCCGAAGGTCAGATCGATTTCATCGCCGGCTCCGACGACGGGGGCTTGAACGCGGCGTTTCTGCGCACGCCGCTTTATCTCTGCCAGGATGTGATCGTGGTTCGGGCCCAACATCCGCTGGCAGGCCGAAAAGGGCTGACGCTGGCCGATTTGCAAACCTTCACCTGGATGGCGCCCCATTCCCGCCGGTCCGACGCCAAGACCATTGCAGACGCCTTTGAGCGTGCGAACCTTTCGGCGCCCAAGCATTTCATCTGGACCGACGCACCGATCGTCGGCGCTCAGCTCTTATTGCTGGACGACTTCATCCTGATGACCTCGCCCGCCATGGTCTCCGACGTCTTAGGGCTCAGCCCAGCGACGACGGTCAAGCTGGATATCGACGGCGTGTCGGTGGAGCGACGGGCCGGGCTGACCTACCAGGCCGCGACCCGGCTCAACCCCTCCGCCATGTTGCTGATGGAGATGATCAAGTCCAGCGCCGCCGACTATGTCCAAGATCGCCCCTATGCCGCCTGGATCGCGACCGGCGACCGCGTGTCCAACGCCGCATGATGGGTCCGGCTCAGCCCCACCGCGAGGGATCTCCACGCACGAGCGCCTGGAACGCCGCGTGGATATGGCTCTTCATGACGGCGGCCGCCCACGCACCGTCCTTTGCTGAAAAAGCTTCGATCAATTCCCGATGATGGGCCATGGAGCGGTGGCGATCGTCGGCCGAATAGCGCGACAGTGTCCGCAAGATGAGCGGGAGTTCGACGACGAGGGAGGCCATCGCCGACAGTCGCGGACTCATGGCGGCGTCCAAAATGATCTTATGAAATTCCGAATTGGCGGGGGTGAAGTCGCGATTGATGACCTCTGGCGGCCCCAGAACGATCCGTTCCATCTCATCCGCCAAGACCTTGAGACGCGCGATCGCGTCGGGTGTCATATTCAAAGCGGCCCGGCCGGCCGCATGGGATTCCAGCATGGCCCGCAGGACATAGATTTCCTCAAGCTCCGCGGGCGTGATGATATTGACCTGGGCGCCGGCGTTAGGGGTGACGCTGACCAGGCCCTCGATGGCCAAGCGCCGCAAAGCTTCCCTGACGGGCGTGCGCGACACCTCGCAAAGCTCGGTCAGCTCCTCCTCTTTGAGACGGGCGCCCGGTTGAAATTGGCCGCTCAGGATGCCTGCGCGGATGACGTCGTATGCTCGTTCGCCCGCTGTCGACACATCGCCCCCCATGGCCCCAATTGGACATTTAGCGCCTCGCGCGCAGCCTTTGTATACATGTTAAAGCAAGGCGATGCAGACGGCTCGACCAACCAGGCCACTTCGGGCGAAAGCGCCTGTTTTCATTTGTCGGCCCAAACCGATGTATGCGAAAAACCTTCATCGATTGGGACGTCGAGCCCGGCTTTGAATGGGCCGACCGTCCTCGAGCAAAAGGAAAATCCGTGGCGGCGTTCGACTTGGAAACCTTGCCTGACGACGCCTTTGGGCGTCTCCGCCAGCCCATCGCGCTGGGCGGCGTCGCGCTCAAAAACCGCGTCGTGCATGCGGCCATCACGACCTATTACGCCCAAGAGCAACACGTCACGGATCGCTTCATCGACTATCACCGCGCCCGCGCCCAAGGCGGCTGCGCGGCGATCATCTTAGAGCCCAGCGCCGTCCTCTCGTGGCAGACCGACGAACCGCACAAGATTCGCCTGTTCGACGACAGCGAGTTCGAAAACCTCGCGCGCTTGGTCGACGCTGTGGAGTCTTACGACTGCCGACTGCTGGGCCAGATTCAAGATTCCGGGCGCGGTCGCCATCGGCGCGGCCGCAAACGCTACTGCTATGCGCCCTCCGCCCTGCCCGACGATCTAAGCGGCACCATGCCGCGCGCCCTCACACTCGATCAGATCGAGAAGGTCGTGGAGGAAGTCGGCCAGGCGGCGGGCCGAATGCAGGCGTGCGGCTTTTCAGGCCTCGAAATTTCGGCGGGCCACGGCCACCTCGTGCATCAGTTTCTGTCGCCGTGGTCGAACCGAAGGGAAGACGCCTATGGCGGCGACCTGGAAGGACGAATGCGATTTCTTCTGGAGATGCTGGACTCCATTCGCGCCCACACGCGCAAACCCTTCATCCTGGCGGTCAAGGCGCCCGGGGACGATGGTGTGCCGGGCGGGGTGGATCCCGATGCGGCGGCCGCCATCGCGGCGCGCCTCGCGGCGACAGGACAGGTCGACGCCTTCGCCTTTTGTCAGGGATCGCATCACCGCTCGCTTGAGCACCACATGCCCGACATGTATGGCCCCCGCGCGCCCTACGACGCCTTGACCGCCCGCCTGCGCGCGGTTGTGAACGGCGTCCCCACGGCCGCCTTGGGGCGCCTCGTCGACCCGGTTCAGGCGGAAACCGTTCTGCGTCGGGGCGATGCGGATTTCGTTCAGATCGGACGCGCCCTCATCACCGACGCCAATTGGGTGAACAAGGCCTTCGAGGGCCGGGAGAATGAACTTCGGGCCTGCGTCTCCTGCAACACCTGTTGGGGACAGATCGTCGCCGGCGCGCCGATGGCCTGCGACAACAATCCTCGCCTAGGCACGCCGGACGAAGCGACATGGACCCCGCCTGAAACTTCGGCGCGACGCAAGGTCGTTGTCGTCGGAGCTGGGCCGGCGGGGTTGGAGGCCGCGTGGGTGGCGGCGGGCCGAGGTCATGACGTCACGGTGCTAAGCCGCAGCGCCTCTTACGGCGGAAAGCTGGCCCTCTTGGCCGCTGTGCCCAGCTGCGATCAGATCTCCAGCGTCTATGACTATCAGATCGCTCGCGGCGTGCGGGAGGGTGTTCACTACGAATACGGCGTGGAGGCGCGGCTCGACACCCTGGCGGCCCTCGCCCCAGATACGGTGGTGCTGGCCACGGGCGCCGAAATGGAATGGCCGGCGGGCTGGCCTGAAGCCTGGCGCGAAGACGGCGCGGCGATCGATCTGCGAGAGGTTTGCGCGCTTTTCAATCACGCCACGCCCATGAAGCGGCCCGGCGTCGCCGTGGTTCAAGACAACGACTACAGCGCCGCCACTTACGCCGCGGCCATCATGCTGGCGTCCCATTTCGAGCATGTCGTGCTGGCCACCATGAGGGCGGGGCTCGCCGGAGAAGAGCCGATCGTGGTGCAGCAAAGCGTGCAGCGGCGCTTGGCGGCGGCCGGGGTGGAAATCGTACTGTTGAGCGACGTCGCCCCCGAAAGCGACCTGGAGGAGGGCGAAGTCGTCCTGCGCAATGTCTATAGCGGCGCGCGGCGAACGGTGCAAAATGTGGCGCTTTTGACCTATGCCGGCACACGGCGCCCTGTCGACGATCTCTACGCGCCCCTCACCGCCGCCGGAATCGACGTCCGTCTTGTGGGCGACGCCTATGCGCCACGCGATCTCCTGACCGCAACGGCGGAGGGCCACGCGACGGGACTGGCGGTCTGATGCGGTAGGGCGCAGTCGTCTGACGAGATTGGACCGCTGCACGGCGGTGACGTGCCGCCGTGCTCGGACCCGGCAAGGCACGCTTTGTACTTTGGCCTTGCGCCGCCCTGGGCGCGACGGCTGACCGGAGCCGCCGGGACGCTGGGCGTGTCCTGTGATTGTTTTCGACGGCCTGCGGCGCGTCGAAAACAGGCCTCGGCCATTTCAGCTTTAGTTTGGCAACGCGTTTGCGCACCACATTACGATTGTTAGGCAAGCAAGCTCTAATACCAGGTCGCTTTGATGTTGACACATCAAAGGCCCTCAAGCGCCGGGCGGCCCCACCCGTGGCCCTTGGCTACGCGCCAAGTCTGGCGCGGGCGCTCAACGCGCCAGCCAGGTCCTGATGAGCTCATCGCGTCCTGGTATTAGCCCTGTGTTCGACCTTTCTGGAGGGTCGAACTTCATGGGGACGCCCAGCGTCCAGACGCCCTCAGAACGGCCGTCGGGCGCAAGGCGGGGCAAGGCCGAAGAGCGCAGCGCGCCTTGATGCGCCTGAGCACGGCGGCAAACCCAGCCATGCTCAGGCGGAAAGACTCCAAGACAGCCATCCGGCTTGTGAAGGACAGGCGCTCTAAATCGCCAAATCCACGGATACAGGCGCGTGGTCCGACGGTCGCTCCCATTCGCGTACGTCGTCATGCACCTTCGCTGCGAACGAGCCCGCGGCGGCGAGACCGGGGGAGGCCAGGAGATGGTCCAGGCGCAGGCCCCGGTTCGAGGCGCGGAAGTCGGCGGCGCGATAGCTCCACCAGGAAAACAGCTTCTGGGGGTCTGGGATCGCGGCCCGCACCAGATCGACGAGGCCGAGCGACTCGCGAAGGCGCGCCATCGCTGCGATTTCCACCCGCGTATGGCTGACGATCTTCAGCATATGTCTGTGGTTCCAGACATCGTGTTCACCCGGCGCGACGTTCAGGTCGCCCGCCAGCAGCAGGGGCGCCTTTGGATCGCGCAAGGTCAAGGCGGCGGTCAGCTTCTCATAGAAGTCCAGCTTATGGTCGAACTTGGGGTTCTCCGCCCGGTCGGGGATGTCGCCCCCCGCCGGGATATAGAAATTGTGGATCTCGACGCCGGCGACGAGGCCGGAGACGCATCGCGCATGGCCCTCGCGACAGACGTCCAGTGGGGCCGCGTCCGCGATCGGCAGACGCGACGCGATCGCCACGCCATGCCAGCCCTTCTGGCCTTTGATCTTCAGGTACGGCAGGCCCATGTCGACAAAGGCCTTAGCGGGAAACTCGCCTTCCCGGCACTTGGTTTCCTGCAAGCAGACCACGTCCGCGCCGGTCTCGGCCACGAAGCGCGCGACCTGATCCTGGCGGAGACGGACGGAGTTGATGTTCCAGGTGACGACGCGCAGACGCAAAGCTGGTCCTTCGATTTTGCCGGCCTGAAGCGCCAAGGTCGCGAACAGAAAAAAACCCGGCTGCAGGGGGAGCAGCCGGGTCAGGGTCTAATTTAGGCCCCTGCCGGCAGGGGATATGTCCGACAGAAGCGGAGCCGAAGCAAGTGTGCCTCGGCTCGGGGCGTGATGAATATGCCACGACAGTTTGAAAGGCGCAAGACAAAAATAACTTCCGCTTGCGCGTTGCAAAATCATCACAAAAATCAAGGGCGGCCCGAGCGCGCGCGGTCATCCTGGATGACGAATAGGTTGGGATCCAGATCGCTGACGGGCGTGAGCACCCCGAGCGTCACGCGGGTTTGGCCACCTTGGGCGTCGATCACGCTCCAGCCGCGCAGGGCGATGGGGTCTTGGCCGAAGTCCAGGGTGATACGGCCGGCGGCCTCCTTGCGTCCGTCGCGCGCCGTGATGGAGAAACCATCCGCCGTCCGGTCGACCTGACTCACCACCACGCCGCGATCCAAGCGCACCTCGCGGGCCAGAAGGATCACCAGAGGCGTGCGGCCCAGAGGGTATTGGTTGTGCGTCTTCAGCCGGGAGTCGACCACCGAGACATTATAGCCATCGGAGACCACGACCATCTCGGCGGGCGGATCGTACTGGAAGCGAGCCTTGCCAGGTCGCTGCATGTAGAAGGCGCCGGTCGAGGTCGAGCCGTTGAAGCTGTTCTGAACGAAACGGCCGGTCACACTCTTCAAACCCTGGAGATAGGCCGTCGCCTTATCGACGAGCGCCTGATCGTCCGGCGACAGGGACAACGCGGCGGCCATCACGGGCGCTGGCTGTCCCTCGCTGACGGTCAGCCCCGCCAAACTCAGGCAGAGGGCGACGGCGCGTAGGGAGCCAAGGGACATCGGGCGAACTCCAGGGGTCGGCGGGACGCCGACGCGAGCGAGGTTCAAGCGTAAGACCGCGGCGCCATCATGGCGATAGCAACCGGCTTTAAGGTTATAGCGGCGGGGGCGGCGGGGCCAGGATTTCGCGCTTGCCGGCGTGGTTGGCCGGGCTGACGACCCCTTCGCGCTCCATACGCTCGATCAGCGACGCGGCCCGATTGTAGCCGATCTGCAGCCGGCGCTGGACATACGACGTCGAGGCCTTCTTGTCTCGCGTGACCACCGCCACGGCCTGATCATAAAGGTCGTTGCCGCCCGCGCTCTCCTCGCCGCCGTAGCCGCCGCCATCGCCGTCCTCCTCATCGGGCGGCGCGGCCGTCACCTCTTCCAGATAGTTGGGCGCGCCCTGATCGCGCAGGAAGCGGGCCACGGCCTCGACCTCCTGGTCGGACACGAAGGGGCCGTGCAGGCGGGTCACGCGCCCACCGCCAGCCATGTACAGCATATCGCCCTGCCCCAGCAGTTGCTCGGCGCCCTGCTCGCCCAAAATGGTGCGGGCGTCGATCTTGGAGGTGACCTGAAAGCTGATGCGGGTGGGGAAATTGGCCTTGATGGTGCCGGTGATCACGTCGACCGAGGGGCGCTGGGTGGCCATGATCAGGTGGATGCCGGCCGCACGGGCCATCTGGGCCAGCCGCTGAACGGCCCCCTCGATATCCTTGCCCGCCACCATCATCAGGTCGGCCACCTCGTCGATCACCACAACCAGATACGGCATGGGTTCAGGATTCAGCGTCTCGGACTCATAGATCGGCCGGCCTGCGTCATCAAAGCCGGTCTGCACGGTGCGCTCGAAATGCTCGCCCTTGGCCGCGGCCTCGCGGGCCTTATCGTTGTAGGAACTTACATTGCGCACGCCGATCTTGGACATCAGGCGATAGCGGTTCTCCATCTCCCGCACCGTCCACTTCAGAGCGACGATGGCCTTCTTAGGGTCGGTCACGACCGGCGCGAGCAGATGGGGAATGCCGTCGTAGACCGACAACTCCAGCATCTTGGGATCGATCATGATGAAGCGGCACTGTTCGGGGCTTAGGCGGTAGAGGATCGACAGGATCATGGCGTTAACCCCGACCGACTTGCCCGACCCCGTGGTGCCGGCGATCAAAAGGTGGGGCATCTTGCTGAGGTCGGCGAAATAGGGGTCGCCGCCTATGGTTTCGCCGAGCGCCATGGGCAGGCTGGCCGAGGACTTTTCATAGTCCGCGGACGACAAGAGGTCGCGCAGATAAACGGTCTCGCGGCCGGCGTTGGGCAGTTCGATACCGATGGCGTTGCGGCCCTGGACCACGGAGACACGGCAGGCGCGGGCGCTCATCGAGCGGGCGATATCGTCGGACAACGAGATGACGCGGGAGCTTTTCACGCCGGCCGCGGGCACCAGTTCGTAAAGCGTGACGACTGGGCCGGGGCGGATCTGGTCGATCTGGCCCTTCACCCCGAACTCGGCCAGCACAGTCTCCAGCAGCCGAGCATTCTGGCGCAGCGCCTCCTCATCGATGGTCGAGGCGCGCGGCTTGGGCTTGGTCAGCATGGCCAGTTCGGGCAGGCGAAAGCCCTCTTCCGCGGCGAATTCGAACGCCTTCTGGTTCTCACGCAATTCCCGGTCGGAGGGTTTGGCGCCCTTGGCGCCGCCGCGAACCTGGGTCTGAACCACTGGCGGGGCCTGGCGGCGGTGCTGGCTTTCCGGGAAGGCGTCGATTTCATCCTGCTCCAGCAGGGCTGGATCGTCAGGATCGAAGGGAGGATCGTCCAGGACAGCGGCGAGCGGCAGGGAGACGGCGCTGTCCCGATCGATCATGTCGAGGGGATTGGGCTTGGCGGTCCGGGGCGAGCCCCGCGGAGGTTTCGCGGTTCGCTTTGTCTTCAGCGCCCCCGCGCCCTGCGGGTCGGCGGCCTGCACCCCCACTTCGGCCGCCGCGCGTCGGGCTGACGCAACGGCGGCGGCCTTGGCGGGCTCCACCCCAAGCCCACCGCGGCCGACCAGCCAGGCGGCGAAATCTTGCACATCGCTCCAACGCAGACCGGCGCCATAGGCGAGCGCCCACAGACAGGCCGGGGCCAGCAGGGCCGCGGCGACGATCCGGGGCGCGGGTAGGTCGGTGCGGCCGATCAGATTGGCGAGCGCGCCGAGCCCCATCTCCCCAAGCCAACCGCCCAAACCGCTTGCGAGCGGCCAGCTGGCCGGCGGCAAAGGCGAGGCCAGGACCGCCGCCAGGAGCAAGACGCCAGCGGTTGCGACCGCGCCACGCAAACGCTGGTCCACCCGCTCGCCGTGGGGGTCTGCGGCGCCGGCGCGGCGCACGCCCGCCGCCACCATCACCAAGGCGCCGATCCAAGCGGCCAGACCTATGGCCTGCAGGGCGGCGTCGGCGATATCGGCGCCAAATTGGCCCATAGCGTTATGAGGCGCAGTCGAGGCGGCGACGTCCCAGCTCGGATCGACCGCGCTATAGGTGGCGAGACTGGCCACGATGACGGCGCCGAAGACCGCACACACCGCCCCCCGCAGGCGCAAGGCCGCGCCAGCTTCCCATACATCACGAAGGCTGGTCGCGATGACCGTTGTCAGCTTCGGTTTCGGCCGGGCCGCCGCATTGGCCATCTGCAGGTCTCGTTCTGATCCAACCTCCTTTCTGGCGCGGGAAGGTTAAGGGGCATTTACGGCGGACGGCCTATCGGCCGGGTACGCTATCCCTGGACGCTAAGGCGCCATCGTAGGAAAAGGGTCGTCATGGATCGAACGGCCCAAAACTTCGACGTGGTGATCGCCGGCGGCGGCATGGCCGGCGCCACCTTGGCCCTGGCCCTGAGTCAAGGGGGGCTCAGCGTCGCTATCATTGACGTCGCAGCGCCGGAAACGCGCGTTGCGCCCGCGTTCGACGGACGCACCTCCGCCGTCGCCTTCGCCAACTTCCGCCAGTGGCGGGCGCTGGGCGTCGGCGACGGCTTGAGCGCCCTGGCTCAACCGATCACGGACATCCTCATCACCGACGGCCCGGCGCCGAGCGCTAGGCGCGGGCCGCCAATTCCGGCCTTCCTGCATTTCGACGTCGACGAGGTCGCGTCGGAAACCGACGGCGAGCCCCTGGGCTGGGTGCTGGAAAACCGCCATATCCGCGCGGGCCTGAACGCCGGCTTGGCGGGAACCTCTGTTGCGACCGTCATTGGCGCGCTCGCGGCCATCAGGCCAACCGCCGCCGGCGCGACCGTGACGCTGGCCGATGGTCGAACGCTGCGGGCCGCCGTCGTGATCGGCGC
>Ga0116228_10007115_pt1 | contig 10020 bp, 9 predicted proteins | sample S1TSphfallax_2_FD_89694 | JGI IMG/M metagenome (GOLD analysis project Ga0116228, IMG submission 89694) | Host-associated microbial communities from peat moss isolated from Minnesota, USA - S1T2_Fc - Sphagnum fallax MG | ecosystem: Host-associated > Plants > Peat moss > Unclassified | place: USA...
AAAAAACCAAATAGACACCTATTTTAACCCCTAAATGTGTAAGCCCATTCTATAACCATTTTACTTCTATTTGAAGTCTTAGTTAGAAACTTGTTCGGACACAATTATATGAATTCAAAATCTAATCATTAAATTGAAATTTTACATGTTCATAATTCTTTAGCAAAAAATCCATGCAAAGGATGACAAAATATCAAAGCTAGATTGAGCTTGTACCATTCCATACATTGTTCATATATGATGAAATTTTTATTTTCACAATAACATTCCAACATATAGTTTTAATTATCTTGCATCCCCACACATAAATATGAGAAAGTAAAAAATTCAATCATAGATATAAAACTCCTTGTTAAATATTATAAATTAGTTATGTATATAATTGTTATTTTAATAAAAATTTAGTATCTTGTAATTTCCAATTTGAATATATTGAAAATGATGGAATGTTCATGTTACTTAAAATTTCATAAATCATAATGGATAATATCATGTTATGTTAAATTGACACATAACATAATTAAACCAAATGTTGTAAACATAATAAAATGTTGATTTTTATAGCATACAATGCTTTATATTTTCAATATTCATAGGACAATGGACATAAAGTACTTGTCCATTATAGCTCTATGTAAATGTAGACCTATTACATGCATGGCAAGTGTCTAGGTTCACTAACAAGCTTCCAATGTTATTACCCTCAATGGGGAACTTTCCTTATATGTAATGAATTTTTTAAAAGGAAAGGTTTGTGATCAATTTCATAAACCTTCAATGGGGAAATTTAGATATTGAAACACTTATTCAAGCTTCCCTTTAAGTGTAATGGTTGAAAAAAAAATAAAAAAATAAAAACACGATTTGCCACCCAAAAGTATTAAGAGTTGGATATCATCTCAATGTGATCATGACCTACCTACCATAAATCTTGTTATCCCACACACAAATGAGCAAACCCCACAACTTCTACATCATTCAACATATATATCCATTCCATGATATCCAACTAATCTTTCCAACATACCAATTGCAACTCCCTTTGTTTTTTTATTACAATGGTTGTTTTCGTGAATTCATGATTGACAACAAGGTACTAGAATATGTAGCAAGATCAAATTTGCCACCTACTAGAAGTTTAAACTGGGTCCACTCATGAAAATAGTCACAAAAGGAGAATAACAAGCTTCAAATCCATTGTCTTCACTTTCTCTAACAAAATTTGTAGATATTGAAAACACTACAAAAGATACCAACTTTTCACAAATTTTTTTCAAATTAAGGCCATGACAACCTTTCTTTTGTTTCAAGAATACATTCAATTATGTCAATCACAAATATATAACATCATATTCAAAATAATTATTAAAGATCTAGACAACAATCATTTCATATGGACATTTTTTAATTGTCCCATTTAACTTGTTCATGAACATATCACACACTTTAGAAAAAATGAATCTTGCTATTTTCCATAACTTATTTCAACATATAATCTAAATCATAATCATCAATATTGAACATCGCATGAAGATCCACAAGAAAAATGTTTTGCCAAAATCATTGTGTTTATTTGCATATGAAATAAAATTAAAACGCCTAAATATGCTTCTTATTGCAATTTCTAGAATATGACTTTTGACGTTTGTTGTTTTGCATGTCACCAATAAGTGGTCCCTCTTATAGTTTCTTGCATTTGAACATTCTCTTGACAAGTTGGTAAGTTTTTGTACATGACAAATCACATGTTCCACAATTAATTAAACATTGAAATCATTTGCAACCCCAATGGTCATTGTAAGAAAAAAAAATTCTATTTTAAAAATTAACATTTTTAGAAGTGAAACTTTATTGAAAACTTTTATAAACTTAAAATTAATACCGTGTGCATTTTCCAAAAAAGGTGTAAACATTTCTAGGTTTCACCCAATTTTCATGGGTAAGAATGTTGAATGCATGAATATCCAATTGTTCTTGACACTTTCTAAGAAATGTATAGAATATTTATTGTCATGAGCATGAAAACTTTTAATGATACCAACCCACCAACAAATTGAATACCAAGCCTCCACCACATCATTTGTAACCCCATTTTGAATGTTTAATGTAAGTGGAATTGATCTAATTGTGAAATGTTCACTCTCTCACACAAGAATTTCAATTCATCATCGTTGTCAATAATTCATCATATTGCACAATGAAGTTTTCTTTGAAGATGAAGAATTCAAATAACAAACCATGCACCAAAAAAATTAATCCTTGACGTCTTTAACTTCAATATGAAGTCCTTTCGTTCACATATTGAACACACTTTCAATGTTGTAGATGTGACAAGATTTATGTATAATGTTAAATTTAGTTTAAAATGTAACTAATTTCTTAATTTGGTGTGAAAGAAGATTATACTTTACATTGAATTTAATGTAATCAGCAACAATGTTGAGTGGAAGCAAAAAAATTTGTGAACAATATTTGCATGAAATGGATGACTTTAAGCTACACAACCCTAACTATTATATGTCCTTTCATGGGAAATTTGTAATCACTTAGAAATAAAAAATTTGAAGTATTGCACTTCATAAAGTAAAGTTCGATAACATGTCAATGCATGTAATAATGTGTAGTGATTTGAAATTGTAACAACCAACAATTGCGATGGTTGTTTGACGTGACTTGTAGCCCATGTTATCTACAATGTGTTGTTGTGCTCCATGAACATGGCTTGTAACAAGGGAATAACCACACATGCAAAGTTAGAAAAGTTATTCAGCAAGGAAACCTATAGTATATCCAAGGATAGTTTATTAATTATTTACAAATATGAACAAGCTTTTGTTAATGTATGTCTTGGGAGTCAAAATGAAAAAAAAAACAACAATCATGATTGGGACAATTACTTCATCAAATGGGTGAGTCAAGACCTTTAATGCCTTCATGGTTCGATTGAAATGTCACCTTAATAAGCATCTTACACATGCATATAAAAAGTGAAAATTTTTAATTCAAAAAGTTAATTTTTGTTGTTATTATGAACAACATTTAGTTTGACACATGTTTTGTAGTGGAAGTGAAAGAAAGCATGTTATGAATACACATAATACTTGCATGAGTTTGGTCAATCAGAAACTTACATAATCCCTATCTCTTCCACAACTTTTGATGGTTAAATTTTGGGAAATAAACCTACAAGAAAAATGCATATTTACAATTGGCATGTGCAACTACTTTTTTAATCGCATGTGTCATTTGCATTAAGAATGACTTGTGTTAGACAAGTCGAATGTGTCCTTAATTGCAAGTGATAATAAATGTAGGATGAAATCAAGGTCAATGTATATGGTTTCATTTTTATGTAATCTATATGGCCTTTGTAATTCATATGTAACTATCATGCAACTATCAATATTTTTAATTTAAAATGCATGCCAATATATTTTAGCCATCCACATGAACTCATTCGATGTTGCCTATGGCCACATGTCATGTTAGGTTCAACCTAATGCTAGGTAGCCTACAAGCACCTAGCTAGTCCAACCTAGACCAATTATAATACTAACTCCAATGCTTCAATAGCCTATTTGGTGCCTAAGCTAAACCTAGGCCATGTCACACCTAAGTTTTTCACCCATTACAACTCCATTGAAGGACCAAAAAAAAATGAAAACTCAAAGAACCCATGATTTAAAAGAACCACATAAAACAATGAAAACAAATTTACCCACAAGAACTCATATGAGAATGTCAACAAAAAAGATAAAATTGTCCACTACTTTGTAACATTAGGACCACTTCAAATTCATAGCAAGAAGATGACAACCCATTTACAATAAAACACAATTTGGAAGAAGGTCCAATAAAAATTAAAACAACATATTATAGGAAAACAATCATTTAATGAAGGGCTTCGAGTTTTTGATATTTTTTCATATAAAAAACAATCAACACATTCCTAGTTCAATGTTTCGGTATGGAGATTTTTTAGATATGGAGAATTTTAAAATTCCTTCCTTTTCCCAAACTTTCAATACCCTTTAGGGTATAATTGGGGTAATAAGAGCTATTGACACTTCTCAAATAAGTTGTGACTAGTCATGACATGTTGACATGGTAGTAGGAATTGGTGAAAAAATCTTAACATATTGCTTAAATATTGATATTACATTTTTTCATTATGTTAAAAGAACATTGGTTATAGGCTTTAAAATGTGCTAAAAGGATTTTTTTATTTATTGGATTATTTTCAGATTTTATTCAAACATTAAATTGATATATTAAAATGGGCATTATACAACTATAACACACATTTTCAACATTATTTTAATTTATGAAACTTATAAACATGTCAGAAAACAATTGGTTAAACTTGAGGTGGCTCTTATTAACTCAATTCGACCTTTCATCCCTTTCAAGGCATTAGGAGGAAAAGTCCAAGATTGAATTCATTATTTAAATCGTCAAAAGTGATGAAATTCAGGAGAAGGAAGAGGATGTGAAAAAAATTCTCCCCAAAATGAAAATTCGATGATGTTTACATGCATCAAGGACATGAAAAAAATTGTTGCAAGAGGGCAACCACAACAAAAAAAAATTTAAATTTTGAAGCCTATAAGGTTGTTTTGAGGGTTTTACAACGATGATGTTGCATATGCAAGAGTTCCATTCTTGGAACTTTTGTACACCACATCTATGACAAAAGAAATGCTACTACGAAGTAAGTGCAACGAATAAACATAGAAAGAAGAAGAAGATGATGAGAATGAAAAAAAACAAAACAAAACAAAAAAACACCATTCTCAAATGTTGTGTTTTTGAAGTGTAGGAGTGGAATTTTGATCACTTATTGTCATGCATACTTATATTTTTCTTTGAGTCTAAGGGCTTCTCCCCTTTAGTTTGAGATCCCAAGTTGATTCAAGATGGACAATCATAGTAGAAGCACGATGACACTATGCCAGACTCTTTTAACATCCACATAATAGCCATTGTTGCCATAGCCAAGGAGCTTATGCATCTCTTTCACCTACTTTATCATACATATGAGATGGATGTACATGAACATGGGGAAGAAACAAACAAAGCTTCTTCAAGTCTTAACATCTTTTGTTGTGCACTACCATATTGATGCTTACACCTATCGTTGTCCACACACCATACAAAATAACATAGAAACACCTTAACTAGTGCATCATACTTAAATTAAAATAAGACTCACTTGCAATAAGCAAGAATCCAAACCCAAAACATAAAATGACAACACAACACACAAATCATGTGTCAAAGAAACTTACAATAAAACACATGAAAACTTACGAAAAAAACACACAACGTTTTGAATCTTAAATCAGCAAAAGTGATATGAAAATCCGCAACTCAAGATTATATCCCAAACACCAAATAACTCAAATAGTGGGTTTTAAACTAGAACACAATTATCTATGATAACCCAACTTAACATTAAACTAATTATAACTTAACCGCATAACTAAACTAACACTCCTCACATCTTGTTCAAGATCAAAAGGTTGCCTTCATGGGTTAATTGATTTCACACTATTTGAATCACTATAATAACACATTTATTAAGAGCTTCAACTCGGTCCAAAAAGATGCTAGAAGTGGGTTAAAGTCCAGGCCCAAGTATAAAGCTTAAAACACTTGGGTGAATATACACACTGGTACCAGCCCATGATGAAAGATGGCAACAGCTTCACAGGGATGAGCATGTCTTGAATACCTAGGTTGCAGACTTGTTTTTAAAGACTTTTTCAAAGTCATGCAATGAATTTTTTTAATAGATTTTTTTACTGCTGGTACCAGTGGAGGTGTTGGTTCTAAATTGAGTCCAAAGTTACTTACATGCTCCTGGTTTTGTGATGAATCTGCAATTCAAATGGGCAGACTCAAGTAGAATTTAGATTCTAGACCATAATATCATGTGGGTATGAAGGGTCAACCTTGGAAGAGCAAAAGATCATGTGTGGAGCCAAGATGGGAAATCAAACCTCGGAAGAGTACCAAAAAAACCATGTGGGTACTTGAGACTCAAGCACTTAGTTTTTTCATAACACTTTTTTTGTTTCATTAACTTTGAACATGTTTGTATGTGGATGTTTGAAGGTACAGATGTGTTTGTTTCTGTTTGTAGGCATCCCCAAAAAGGATGCCATAGTCCCATTTTTGGGACAAACTTAGTTCAGATCAAAACGCTCGGCATGCCTGCATATATCCTCCCGTGAACTCCAATCACAAAGATGAAAGCACCTCAAGCTGAAAACAATCTTGAAAACAGTCCTTCTCTTGCACAGTCTACAGAAAATTTCTCATGCAACTAATTAGCTTGTACAGTTGTAGCATTCTCTGGTACAGAATAAGAAGCTCCAATTGCAGCATTATCCTGTGTTGACGTTGTGTTGCTACTAGTGATGAGGTTGGAATTAGCTGCAGTTTCAAGGGACTTGAGATATGAGGTATAGAAACCAGTCATGAATGTGGTGAGCTCTTCTTTAGTCTGGCTGAAAACAGGATCAACGCTGTATGTCCAAGATATCTTTGTCTTGCCTTCACCGCCATCTCGCAGCTGCAAAAACATATGTAATGAAATTCCCAACACATTATTGTAGGTACACAGTATCATCAGCCACCTGTAATTTACCAGCACTGTGCAGTCACAGCTGGAACCCTCCTTGCAAATGATTTGTGTGTTCTGATGCCACTAGGTGCTAGTATGCTCATGGATTAACCAAACATGCTTGTGGGGGAAGCTTCACATTCCAATGTATTGCACTCCAGTGCTTCAAAATGGAGCCTTTGTGTGTGCCAATCCACTTGTGGATTATACTCTAGTTTCTGATCCTCACTTGCATTCATGAAGCAGAAATGAAGACTTCATGTGTGCCAATCCACTCATGGATTATGCTCTAGTTTCTTTCTGATCCTCACTTGCATCCAGAAAACAAAAATGGAGATTCTCGTATGCCAATCCAGTCATGGATAATTATGCATAGCAGCTTTGTGTAATTGCACACTTCGAGCTGTAGTGTGAACTTGGTTCCACACTTGCTTACCAATTTGGTCCTACTTCTGGAAATCAGAAGAAGTACAAATAAAAACAAGGAGCTTGAAGAAAAGAAATTGGAGGAGAAAGATGAAGACATAAGTTTGAGAAAGCTGAAGAAACTTGAAAGTTGGAGAAAGCTGAAGAAACTTGGAAGTTGGAGAAAGCTGAAGAAAATTGGGAAGTTGGAGAAAGCTGAAGAGACTTGGAAGTTGGCAAAAAGCTGAAGAGACTTGGAAGTCTGAAGAAAGCTGAAGAACCTTAGAAATTGGAGATCTAAGATGAAGAAAGGAGGAGGAGGAGGATGCGGAGAGCAGCTGTTGTGTACCTGGACTGTGGAATGGTAGCCCTGGAAGCCCTTTGGAAAGATGAAGTGGTTTTGCTCCATCCTATAAGACATGTACATGTTGTCGTCGTCGAATTGCAGCAACCTCTCGTGCACCCATGTGGTTCCTGTGCCGACGCAGTGCCTCAAGCATCCGACCTTCTTGTTTTCCCCTTCCACAAGCTCACATAAGAGGATGTTGGGTGCCCACTTGTGTAGACCCAAGAAATCTGATTGCACTGCCCACGCACTCTCCACTGGGCATGATAGTGTTAATTCTACTCCGCCAGTCCATTTCTCCTGCTGCTGCTGCTGGGCCTCCTGCTCTTGATCCGCTTCCATCCCTGAACTCGAAAAAACCAACAAAGTGAGGACTCGCTGAAGCAAATTACGAACGAGCGCAAACCCAAAACAGAACAAAACAAAACTCGAAGATGATCACAAGATTTCACACAAGCCGGATATAAATCTTTGAACGATGCCTCGATCACATCTTCCCCTGCAGAAGCGCGTGAGAGACGGAACCTCAACTGGAAGTCGTGTTGACTGTTTTTTGCCCACCTTCTTCTTCGTCTTCTTCTTGCGACTAAACGACACACGTGTAGCTCCCGCTAAAAACCAAACAAACATGCAAACAATCACGTTTTGTTGACCAGGAGGAGGCTAATAATGGCTAATAATGTGAGATCTTGAGAGACCTGAAGAATCTCCAGCTGCTCTGATTGCTTCTGAATTAGGTCTTGCTGCTGCCGTCAGACGTTGTCGTGTTGCACCTCTGAAAGCATCTGGGAGGCTGGGCAAGAAGAGGAAGTTTTTGCTGCAGCAACTGTACACGCGGCCCGATCGAACTTGCAAAGATGAGCGACTGCTCTGCTCCGAGACCACCACCACAGCTACAATGCTGCTGCTGCTGCTGCTGCTATGGTGTGGTGCCTTGAATGCTGCTGTAGGGGCTAATCGGAAGCTTCGAGAGTGGTGGAAGAGGGATGTTTGTTGTGCCGGCCTTACAGTGATGGCTATGGCCGACCCGGCCGCCACCGTCGTCATGGTTGGCCTACTCTTCTGGAGGATAAATACAGATCTTCAAAAGACCCTTCAAGCTGAAGATCTTCAACAGATCGTCAACAGATCTTCAAGAGAAATTTCTTTAGACGACGACGAAGAAGAAGAAGAAGAAGATTAGTTTTGTAGAAATTCTCGCAAGAGAATTGCAATGGAGCTCAAGCAAACGAAATGGTGGTGGGCTTTACAAGCTCATTAGGTCTTGAAGGAAGGAGCCGTGCACTATTTTGGTTTTTGGCGAATCCTGGGAATCGGGTTTTTTTTGTTTTTGGCTACACTGGCAACCATCCACAGGCAGTGTTTTTTTTTTTTTTTTTATTTTTAAATTTTAATTGGTATTTCCAAATGCAAAAATTGATTTTAGCCCCCCCCCCCCAAACCCCAAAAAGAAGGGCTCAATTTTTTGATTTCTGAACTCCCCTATTCTAATTTTAAAACTTTTTTTTTGTTTTTGTTTTGGGGGGGGTGGGGTGGGGAGAAATTTTCATCCCCTTAATTTTGCTTTGCTTTGATGAAAAATAATTCCTCAACTTATCACCAAAAAAAAAAACCAAAAAAAACCAAAAAAAACCCAAAAAAAAAATCTTCTTTATGTATGGTAAAGCCCTCCATTTGGGCTTTTTTTGAAATTAAAGCCCACCATCGGCTTCACCTCATACAAGTCCTTCTTCCAGTAAATCCTCCGGGTTGCAAGCTTTACCCACCCGGCAAGACAATTTTGTTTTGACTTCCGTCATTTTTTTATTTTTTTTTCTCTTGTTCCATTGCCGGGTGTTTTTCCTTTATTTATTATTTATTTATTTATTTCCATGATTTCCAGCCAAACCCAACCCATCCCATTGAGTACTATTGTCTACGGCATACATCCATCCATCCATCCACTGGATGAAGCTTCCCCTCCTTGCTCATTCTCCTTCCCAGCCTTTACTCGGTTCCCCCATCCCACACACCCCCTAATGTGCCTCCAATATTCAGAATTCCCACCAAAATTTAAGAAAAATGGCCAAAAATCCCTCTCTCTATAACATGGTTCAAGTAGGTAGCCAATTTTTTTTTATTAATTAATTTTAAATTTTAAAATTATATATGTATATATATAAAGGTTGTTTAATCTTTTCTTTTACTCTTTATATTTATTCTTTAGCCAAAATTTTGCTATATCTTCCCATGGATGACCACCACTTTGGCCAAAAAAGACATCGATGGGCCCCCTCGTGACTCGTTTAGAGATTATATTACGAATGTGGTGTACCCATGTACCTCAACCTACTGGGGTACTCACAATCATTGTGTGTGTTTTTTCTTTTTTTTTTGGGGTCAATTTGGTGATGGAACCAAAATGGTGATGATCCACAAGAAGAGTTAGCCAAATTTGGCTATAAGCTAAATATGAAAGTAAAATTTTTACACAAAATCCTTCTTTAGTTGGCTACCTGAACCATGTGTAGAGAAATACGGAAATTTTTCCCTTAAATTTTGATGGATTTTGGCTATTGAAATTTTCAAAATAGCTTTTTGGCTATATGAAGCCAGCCAAAACAAAACAAAAAACACCCTCCCCCCAACAAAAAGCTGCCCT
>Ga0116228_10007116_pt1 | contig 10019 bp, 5 predicted proteins | sample S1TSphfallax_2_FD_89694 | JGI IMG/M metagenome (GOLD analysis project Ga0116228, IMG submission 89694) | Host-associated microbial communities from peat moss isolated from Minnesota, USA - S1T2_Fc - Sphagnum fallax MG | ecosystem: Host-associated > Plants > Peat moss > Unclassified | place: USA...
GCGCAGTGGTTTATCTTGTTCATACTCATGTAATAGAGCGGCGAATTCTCACCGTTGGCAAAAATGCTGCTATTGATTTCGCTGTTGGTGGCGCTGTAGGCCGATCCGTAGTTTATGTCGGCTGCGTCCCACAAGGGAGCCGATTCCAACCACTCCGGCTCGCTCGCTTGACTATACACGTTAAATATCCACTTGAAGGCGCTGAACACGCTCTGCGAGATCGTCGTTTGAGACAGATACGGTTGCAGCATCGAGGCTCCGCCGTGACGGCTCACACCCGCAGCGCTTTGCTCGCTCGACGTGCCGTTATAGCCATAGTCGACCGGGACGGTCGGCGAGGGAGCTGTTTGGACGGCGTTGGTGATCGAAGCCGTCTGGATCTGGCCGAAGACCTGATGCGTGGCGTCGGCCGGACCAAGCGTATCGGTAACGCCGATCGCGTTTTGATGCGCGTTCAAGAAGGCGCCTGCGTCGGCCGTCGTCTGCAGGAAACCGAGTACACCGAACTCGACCATGCAGAGTACGAACACCAGGACCGCGGAAACGACGATCGCGCTTTCAACGATAATCGAGCCTCGCTCGGCCGCACGTCGGGCGCGCGTCAATGACCGTTCACGAGATTCGAAGCGGGCGTTTCCCGAGTCTTCGCGGAGCAGATAGTGGCGGTCAAGCGAGCAATCCTTACGTAGTCTAGTGAAGCCGAACCTCACCTTCAATTGTCGTCCACCGCAGGTCATTGAATGAGAGCTTTCAAGCGAGAGCTCGATGTCGTGCTCCTGACCTACAAACGAGCCTGAACGGCTCGTCGGATTGCACTATCGTCGCATTATCTTAACACATGGCTCCGCTTTCGATCATTTCGCGATCCGCTCATACGGCAGGCGACGGGCGAGCCAACAACCGACCGTCAGACCGACGATATCATCTTTATCGTTCCGTCGTGCGATCAGCGTCCAATCACCGGGGGCCGAATGGTCAAGCGCGCGCGGACACGGGAGCGCCATGACGTCGACTCCGATCGGCTCGAGCAACTCCATCCGTCCGTTGCCGAGAAATCCCGAAAAACCGCCATAGAAGATTCCAGTGTCGCCGATCACAGTTATTTCGGCGTCGAACTCCTCACAACGGTAGCGGCCGGAGAGATCCGTCGTCGGCCCCGCCACGCAGGGATCGAGTAAAGAAGTTTGGTTGTCGTAGGGGCGTTCCATCGAGAGGCGCCCGCCGTCGACGCGAAGGCGGACATCGTTGTCGTGCCCGGCTCCCGACTCTTGATAGTCCAGCACTTCGGGCGCCTGAGCGAACCGCAGTCGCAATCCGTCGGGCGCAACATCGACGCGGGCGGCTAGTTCCGTTTCCGGGTCAAGGTAGGCACCGAGCCAGGCCGGCGACGCGCCGACGGGGGGTCGTGCCGGTTGATCCTCGTTTATAGCCGCGGCGAAGAGATCCATCGCGGCTCCGCGTGCGTCCGCCATATGATTGAACGCGACCACGACCGACACGCGGTCCGCCGGCGAATAGAACCGGTAGCAACTCCAACCGCGCAGCGCGCCGCCATGACCCGTGATCTGACGGCCCATAACCCGGCGCCGGCCAAGCCCGAAGCCATACCCGGCCGGACAACCATCGTCGAAGGTAACGGGCGTGGACAAGCGGGAATAGAGCGCGCCCGGATCGTCGCGGGTCGCGTCGATATAACGCTCCCAAGCGATCATGTCGTCGAGGCAACCGGCGATTCCGGCGTCGCCGGTCCAAAGGATGCGATTCTTCGCGACACGATAACCGTTGGTTTGCGTCCCCTCGTAACCCTCCGTGCCATCCGGCATGGCGCGGGTGTCGGCGGCAAGCAGCGCGCTTTCCATGCCCACCTTGTCGAATATCCGCGTCCGCAGCAATTCGGCAAACCCGAGACCGGTGCGCTGCTCGAGAATGTCCGACAGAATCACGAAGTTCTGATTGGCATACGAATACCGGGTTCCGGGAGTGAACTGCAGCGTACGCGTGCTACGGATGATACGGAAGGCGTCCTCGTTCCCGAACGGCTGCTCGGCGAGAGCACCTTGGAGCATCGCTACCGCCCAGTAATCGCGCAATCCCGACTGGTTATGGCACAGGTGCCGCGTGATCGGCGGAGTCTGTTCGAGGTGCGGCAGGCGCGATCGCACGTCATCGTCCAGCACCGACGGATCGGGAAAAGCATCCAAGACGAGACCGCACGTGAACTGCTTGGTGATCGAGCACATCCGGAACAACGTTTCCCGCGTGAAGGGAATGCGGCGCTCCGCGTTCGCCCATCCCCAAACGCGCCAATCCGACAATTCGCCATCCCGCACGACAGCAACCGCGCCGCCAGGCCCCTGATAGCGCTGCGGGAGCGCCTCGAGCGTTTGATCCAGACGCGAACTCAAGTCGAGGCTCTCAGAACGGCTGATGCGGCCGAAACGCCCCCAGCGTTCAACGTCTCGGAAGGCACGGTCGAGAAGTCGCGCCGAAAGGCGCGCATAGCATCCGCTGTCATTTGCCGACCGTCGTTCGCTGTAGCGCGTTGCCGTTCCGGCCCTCGCTTTTCACCCGTATAAGAACCCGACGCGTCGCATCGCCCACGGCGCTGCGTCGGGTGCGATCGCGGTTAGCCGCCCAATTCGCGCAGTTTGATGAGATCGTCGACGTTCGTATCCGTATAACCGCTCGCCCGTAAACGCGCGATGTACGGCGGTCGAACGCCGAAGTCGGCGAGCCGGATAAACTGCTCGAGGGTCGGATGATAGCCGTAGGTTTCGATCGCGGTGATGTCATCGGCACGGATGCCGCGTTCGGCCAGCATCAAGAGTTGAGAAACGGTCTTCGTCTTGGCCGGCAATTCGATCGCCTTCAACACGAAGGTCTGATTCGCGTCGACATAGGCAAGTCGCACGAGTTCGTCCGGAGTCGGCTTGGCATATCCGTGCGCCGCGAGTGCGTCGAGTTCGCTATCCTGGAAGTCCGCGATCGTTAGCGCGAACAGTTGATCGTTCGTCAGCGTGCCTATTCCGAGCGCACGGATGCGGGCGAGAAACCCAGCCGACGGCGAGAACGCATATGTGCCCGCTCCCCTGCCGTCTCCGAAATGACCGGTCGCATCAAACGTGCCGGCCGAGCGGACGACTGAGAACGACGCTTCGCCCGCCGCGCTCGCGAGCGCGGCCGCCGATATCCCGCGAAACTCGGCATCCGGAACGCAGGCAGTCTCGTTCCAACTCTCGGAGCCTGCGGCGCTCTGGGCCGCGAACGCGACCCCAAGACGGAGCTTCCCGACGCTCGCGCAGCTCGCGAGCTTCCAGGTTCCACGGATAACGGCGGGCGCCTCGGGGGTTCCCGATGAGTTGAAGTGCATGTCGATGTCACTGTCGCGATCGCCCGCTTGAGACATCGAAGACGATACGGAGACCGGATCCGCCAAGACCGGCACGTGGAAGCGTGCAGTCGTCGTCACGAGCAAGGCCGTCACCAGGACGGCACCGGCGACGAGTTTGCGATCGGGACGCGACGCACGATCGACGGACGCATCGAGAATGGCGCGGACGCGTTCGAGCACCATGTCGCGTCGCGAAAAGCACGGGACGGCACCGACCGTTGCGACGGCGCTACGTGCGATGTCGGCCAGCACCGTCGCGTATCCGAGCCTGTCGCGCGTGGCCTCGATCGCCGCATCGTCGCAAATGCGTTCACGTAAGCGGGCGATGCGCCCGAGCGCGAAGCGGACGCCCGGATCCCACCACACGACGGCGGCGAGCAGCGCTTCGAGTGCCCCGCGCACGTCGTCGTAGCGACGCACGTGCGCGAGTTCGTGGAGCACGACGCTGCGCACACGCTCGCGGGGCTGGTCGAGTAGCGCCGAAGGCAAGACGACGAGCGGCGGTCCGAACCCGAGTACGTGGGGCGTGGCCGCCGTGGCGGACGACGCGAACGCGTACCGTCGCCGAACGGGCGGCAGATCGTCGAACGGTGTTTCGATGTGCGTCACCAGACGCCGCGCGCGCAATACCGCGAGAACCTCGAACGTCAACATGCCGCAGCGCGCGACGGCGATCAGCAGCACGAAAAGCAGAATCGGACGCACGGCGCGAGACGCGAGCGCTGCGATCCGCTCGGCCGGCGAGATTTTCGGCGGTCCGCTCACGCTCGGCCCGATTCGCACTTCTCGCGAAACCGAACCGCCGTGCGGACGCGCGGCATCGGCAGACCCGTGTCGAGAAGCAGCCATCGGGACCACGACCGTCGACGGATGCCGAACTGCCACGTCCACGAACGCCGCAGCGAGACATGCGACGAGCGCCGCCGACCAAATGGCCGAGCGCGTCGCCGCACTGGAACGCGGGGCGAAGCGCAACCCGGCCGCGACCAACGTGCAAACGAGTATTCCTTGCCAAATCGCATCGAGCGCGGTGCCGAAGAGGGCTCCGGCGCTCATCGCGCTTTCTCCCGTGCGATCAGCGCTTCGATCTCGGCGATCTCGCCCGGCGTGAGGGATTCCGTCCGCAGCAGGTTCACGGCAAGCGCACCCGGCGATCCGAAGAACCGGTTCACGAGCGATTTCACGGCGCGGCGCGAAGCCTTCGAGCGGTCGACGACGGCCGAATAGCGGAAGGCGCGCCCCTCCTCGCGATGGCGCACGAAGCCCTTGTTTTCGAGAATGCGCAGCATCGTCTGCACCGTGTTGAAGGCCAGCGGCTTCGACGACGCAGCGAGCACGTCGCGCACCTCACCGACCGTCGAATTCCCGCGCGACCACAAAACTTCCATGATGCGCTGTTCCCCCGGGGTCAAGTCCTGTTGCTTCGATTCCGGCATTCCACGACCTCACCTAAAGCTTTAGGTGATACTGCCACATAGCCCACCTTGAAGTCAAGGGCTTCGCGACGATCGAGGAGGCCTTAAACTTAGTTCGAGCGGGCAGCGAGCGCTTCGACTTTGCGCTCGAGCGCGGCGAGGCGAGCGTCATCGCGTGTCAGCCGCTCGCGCAAACGGCGGTTTTCGAGATGCAGCGCTTTGATCGCCGCGAGCGCCACGCCGTCTTCGTCGATGCTCGTGATATGGCGATCGTCTTCACCGACGTGGAAGGCCGCGTAGAAATCTTGTGCCATCGGCCCGACGTGCCGCACGCCGTGCTCAGATGTGTAGCTCCACTCGCTCACGGGCAAGGCCGCGACCTTCGCGAGCACCGTTGCGTCGTCGAGCGCTACGACGCCGGTCTTCATCGACCGATCGCTGAGGCTGCTCCACGCGCCCGAACCCGGGCTGAGCTTCACGCCCGACGTTCCCGCGGCGTTGCTGAGCATGAAGAATCCGCCCGACGCGCGGGCCACGAACTGGTAGGCTGCCGTAGACTGGACGACGGCGCTGCCGTTATTATCGCTCCACACGAAGGTGCCGTTGTGCCGCGCCTTCGCCTGGGTGCCGGCAGCGAAGCTGCCGACGCCGTTGGCGGCGTTGAGATAGCCGCCGGGAATTGTCGCGAATTTCCCCGTCGCGGAACTGCTCGATCCACCGCCGACGGCCGCGGCGCTCCCAGTCGCCGAGTTGTGATAGCCGCCGGCTACGGCTCCGTACGCCCCCGCGGCGGCATTTTGGTCGCCGCCGGCGATCGCAGCGTCTGTGCCTGAGGTGATGGTGTTGCCGAGTCCACCGCCGATGAAGGCGCCCTCGGCCTCAACCAAGTTCGCATCGCCCGCGCCGATGAACGCATCGGTGCCGCTGATATCGTTTGCATCGCCCGCGCCAATGAACGCATCGGTGCCGCTGATATCATTCGCGATTCCTTCGCCGTCGGAAGTCAGATATCCGCCGGCGCCGATAAACGAACCCACGCCGGTGATCGTATTTTGTTGGCCCGCGCCGACGAACGCCAATGCACTACTCACGTTGTTTTGATCGCCCGCCCCGACGAATGAGTCCGCACCGGATACTTGATTGGAAGCGGCCGCCGCACCGGTCGCCGCATACGTCGAACCGCCCGCACCGATGAAGGAGCCTGGTCCCGATACTTGATTGAGATCGCCGGCGCCGACGAACGAGTCCTCGCCGGAGGCGACGTTACCGGGTCCCTGTGGAGCATTTCCTTGCGCGGTAACATACATGCCGTCACCCGCTCCGACAAACGCGCCGTTCTTCGTCGCGGCATTGAACGAGCCGGCGCCGACAAACGACTCCGCGCCGACCACGGAATTGTATTCACCGGCGCCGATAAACCCATAGGTGCCGGTGCTGCCGTTGTTTCCCCCGGCGCCGATGAAGTTATACGCCCCTGCGGCACCGTTGTCGTAGCCGGCTCCAATGGCGTCGTAGAATGAGCACGCGTCGTTATCGAAGCCGCCCAGCACGGCGCTATAAGTCCCAGCTGCAACATTACCTTCGTCGCCGCCGACGAAGGAGCTGGTTCCGGTACCGGTACAACTTGGCGGTGTGCTTGCTGGACGTCGTCCGCGAAACAGCTTCGTAGGACTTGCGTGAGCGCGCGCTGCCGGGGCGCCCGCGCGCGGCGCACGCGCGTTCGACTGATCCGACGCCGCCAAGGGCCCCAGAGCCAAGAAAGGCCCGACGCAGGCGACGCAGACGGATGCCAAAAGGAGTTTGCGCACGGATTAGCCTTCTTTACGAGCGGGCGATGATGGTTAGCTTAGCGTGCGTGCGTCCAAGGAGCGTCCAAGCGCAAACATCTGACGGTATCAGGCCGACGGCTTTATCCAAGGCTACAACGCGCAAGCCGGCGTCGCGATGGGTTCAAAACTCGTGGCCGTCGCCCACGTGACGTAAGCCATCGTTTAGGGTTTGATTACAACATGGCTCCGAATCCGAACTTTATACGGCAGCGCAACATTGCGATGACGTCGGCTGAGATCGGCGTCTTCTTCGTCACGCTCATCATGACGTCGTGATAGGCGGGCATCTTTGCATAGGCCGCCGCTCCACAGCCGTGCCGCGGTTCAACGCGCATTTCTCAACGACAGGCTGTAACCGAGGGCAGGTTCGGAACGCCCGAACGCCTATCAATCATCTATGGCAGAACCGCTCTTCCGCGTCCACCTGTTCGGGGACGTCAGCGCGGACTACGGCGGCAATCCGGTGCGGATCGCGGCCCGGCCGCTGTGCGCGGTTCTGTTGGCGATGCTCGTATTGAAGCCGGGCGCGCGCGTCCCCCGGCGCGAGCTCGCGTTCGAACTCTGGCCCGACGAAAACGACTCGGCGCGGGCGAACGGCAACCTGCGACGACACTTATCCGCGCTCGTGGCCGCCTTACCCGGAGGCGACGCCGGGGTGAGTTGGCTCGAATCCGATGGCGTTTCGCTTGCGTGGGCCGGGCAGCTACCGTTTTGGTGCGATGCGCTCGCCTTCGAGGAGGCACTGACGGAAGCGGATCCCACCCCGGACCGGCTGGTCGCCGCCGCCGAATTCATGCGCGGCTACTCGCACGATTGGGTGCTGGCGCAGCGCGAAAATTATCGCGCGCGCGCGATCGACCGGCTCCTGACCCTGTGCGTGGAACGTCAGGACGACGACCGGCTCGAAGACGCGCTCGCCTGCGCGGCGGCCGCGCTGAAGATCGACCCGCTCTGCGAAGACGCGGTGCAGTTGGCCATCGAATTGCACCGCGAACGCGGCGAGCCCAGCGCGGCCGGCCAAGTCTATGCCGTCTTCGCCGAACGCTTGCAGCGCGAACTCGATGCCCGGCCCAGCCCCGCGACCGTGGCCGCGATCGAGCGCGCGCGAAGCTCGGCGACTTCGCTGCGGGAGCGGCTGCCCAGCGCCCTGACCAGCTTTGTCGGGCGCACCGAGGCCCTCGAAGGACTCGAGGCGATGCTCGAACGAGAGCGGTGCGTCACGGTCGTGGGTACGGGTGGAACGGGTAAGACGCGCCTGGTTCTCGAGACGGCCCGCCGGATCGCTCACCGCTTCGTCGACGGTACCTACTTTATCGATCTTTCGACCGTAGTGCCCGGCGGCGAGGTCGTCGACGCCGTCGTCCGGGGTTTGGAACTCCCGACGGAATTGGCGAGCGCGGGTGCGAGCGGCATCGGGCGCTTCTTGCGGCACCGGCGAACCATCGTGGTCCTCGATAACTGCGAACACGTGCGCGACGCCTGCGCCGCGCTCGCGCACGAGGTCCTGGAAGGCGCCCAGCGCCTGACCCTCGTTGCGACCAGCCGGGAAGCGCTCGGAATCGCCGCCGAAGCGGTCTATCGCCTCGAACCACTTTCGGCAAGCGAGGCGCGCGCGCTCTTCGTGGAACGAACGCGTCGCAGCGGAATGTCGACCGCGATGGACGCGACCGGCCTCGCCCACGTCGACCGGATCTGCGCGCTCCTGGACCGCTCGGCGCTCGCCATCGAGCTCGCCGCGGGCCTGTTTCGCAGCATGGGACTCGCCGATATCGAGCGGCGGCTCGCCGATCGCTTCGCAATGTTGAAGACGAGCGACCCCTCCGTACCGGCCCGCCATCGCACACTCGAAGCGGCGATTACCTGGAGTTTCGAACTGCTGGAGCCCGCCGAGCGCCGGCTCTTCGAACGCCTGGCCGTGTTTCCCGGATCGTTTACCTTCGATTCGGCGCTGGAGATCTGCGGAGCATCCGCCGACGCCCTGATCGCGCTCATCGAGAAATCGATGGTGCAACGCGATGAGACGCATCCGGATCGCTATCGGCTGCTCTTTTCACTGGCCGCGTTCGCCGTGAGGCGCTTCGTCGCCGACCCCGAGGCAGGCGCCGTCCGCGAGCGCCACGCAGCCCGGTTCGCGGATGTGGCCGCATTCGCGCACTCGCCGGACTACGTTCGCGGAGAAGCGACGTTCTTTCGCGAGCTCGACGTCGAACTGGAAAACGTGCGCGCCGCGCTTCGCCTGCTCCTGGCGGAGGGGGCCGGCGGGGAGCACCGCGGCGTGCGAATGGCGGTCGCGCTGCAACGCTATTTTCGTTCTCGCGGATACTTCGCGGAAGGTCTCGCGTGGCTAGAGGCGGCTCGCGAGAAGACGCCGCATGGATCGCGGGATTACGTGCGCGTCTGCTCCAGAATCGGGACGCTGCTGCTGCAGTTGCGCAGAGCCGGCGAGGCGCTCCGCATGCTCGAGGAAGCGACGGCCGTCGCTCGGGCCGGCAAGATGCCGGACGAACTCGCACTCGCGCTCGCGGAACTGGGCACGGTCGGCATTCGTACCCGCGATATGTCGCTGGCCCGTGCGTGCCTCGACGAGGCGTTGCTCCTGGCCGAACGGGAAGGCTTGGAAGGCATCAAGGCCGTGGTGCTCGGAAACATGGGCATCATCTGCACCGCGGCGGGCGACACGGAACGTGGACGCGTCTGTTTCAGCGAGGCCGCCCTGCTTTTCCGGCGCCAGGGCGATCGCGCGCTGGTCGCGCGCATGCTCGACAACCTGGCCGGGAACGAGCACCACGCCGGACGACACACGGAAGCTTTAGCGCTATTGGAAGAGGCTCTCTTGATGGCGCGCGGCGTCGGCGACACGCCGCTGGTCGCGGAAGTGCAAAACGATATGGGCGACACGCTCCTCGAAGCCGGGCGCCCGGCGGAGGCTGCCGGCCGCTTCAGCGAGGCACTGACGATCGCCGCGCCGCTGGGGTTGCCCTACCCGATCAGCAAAGCGCTGCTTGGATTCGCGGGCATCGCGGCGGCCGCACGCGACGGCCGCACCGCGGCCCGTCTGATCGGTGCGGCGAGCGGCGTTCTCGAGGGCGATTTCGCGCTACACGCCAACGAAACGCTCTACCGCCGTACGCTGGCCGTGGCGACCGGGCAACTCGGCGAAGCGGAATTCGAACGCGAGCGCCGCCTAGGCGAGTTATTGGAACTCGATGCCGCCATCCGCCTAGCTAACGGCACGAGCCCGGTGCCGTAGCGGTGTCACATGCAATTCAACGCGGCCGCGAGCTCTGTGGCGCCAGCCGGCGTTTGTCCTTAGAAATGGGGCTCGCGAAGTTGCGCGCCGCCGACAGAAGCGATTACCATCACGAGCGCGCCCAGGAACATGCC
>Ga0116228_10007118_pt1 | contig 10017 bp, 7 predicted proteins | sample S1TSphfallax_2_FD_89694 | JGI IMG/M metagenome (GOLD analysis project Ga0116228, IMG submission 89694) | Host-associated microbial communities from peat moss isolated from Minnesota, USA - S1T2_Fc - Sphagnum fallax MG | ecosystem: Host-associated > Plants > Peat moss > Unclassified | place: USA...
ACAAGATGATGTGATGTTCCCCATGCTCACCGTGCGGGAATCGTTGCTCTTCGCGGCTCTTTTGCGACTACCCAATTCCATGACCCGGATCCAGAAGATCCAGCGTGCAGACACTGTGCTCAAGGAGCTTGGCTTGGAAAGGTGATTGACGCAAACCCATCATTTCTCTTGATGGAGACAACATTGGGTTGTCGACAGATTCTCAAGCTGCTGCTACTGCTCTTGTTGCTGAGCTAAAGAAGAAGAAGAAGAAGAAAAGGGTTGTGTTTTTTTTGCTGTTGAATGCAAGAATTATTCATGTGAATTCGTGTATGTTTTCTGGCGTCTTTTGGCTCTCTCCTCAGGTGCAAGAACACGATTATTGGAGGAACGTTTGTGAGGGGTGTTTCTGGAGGAGAGAGAAAGCGCACAAGCATTGGGTATGAGATTCTTATGGATCCTTCTCTTCTGTATCTGGATGAACCCACTTTTGGCCTTGATTTTACCACTGCTCTGCGCATCCTGAAAGTGCTGCAAAAAATGCTCAGGTACCAGTACATAACCCTCTGATTTTCTTTTTGCAGTGCGCTTGAGAGTTTACAGCTGCTGCCAGAAAGTCTAGCAAATCTTATCACTGTGTCAAAGCTCTAGAACATCATCTGCTGCACTGGCAGGAAGTATAGCAAATTTGATCACTGTGTCAAAGCTCTAGAACATCATCTGTTGCACTGGCAGGAAGTCTAGCAAATCTAGTCAGTGTATCAAAGCTTTAGAACATCTGTTGCTGCCAGGAAGAGCAATTATGTTGGAACTCTTGAAGATCTGCTGCCAGAAGAGAGGAAATCCCATCATTCTGTTTGCAGAGCTCAAGAACATATGATTCTGCTGCCAGAAGAGAGGAAATTTTGATCCATGATTCTATGTTCAGAGTTTGAGAAACTAGCTTTGATGGTGGAAGAAGTTCAGAATAACATTGTAATAAAACCATGGTTTTGATACAAATCGGGTTTTATTCATTTAAACCTTAAACCCGATTTGTCGAGCGGAAAAAATCAGGTTTTTACCACCCTTGATTCCAGCACCAAAAGAAGAGATATCCAAGATACAAAATTTAGACATAGAACCATAAAATGAATTAATGAAGGAGGAGATCGAAACTACAAAGCAAAAAGTAGATATAAAACCATTAGTTTTTGTGTAGATTGGGATTATAGCATTTTGGTAGGGGAAACATATGTTTAAAAGGATATAAAATACTATCATTTCATTTGTATCATTTTATAAGGATTGCAGGGATGGAATCCAAAGTATAGAGAGGGTAATGTTAAAGGGGTAAGCTTAGTATGTGATTCAGAATGAAAAAGGTAGTTAGGATAGGGATTAATCAAGGAACTTCATTAGTTTGAATTTTGAATTCTTGTTTTTTTCTATCATAATGATGTGACTTGGGATGGTTCAAAAGGGGGAGAGTTTTGGAGAACGAAAGAAAAGAGAAGAAGATGAAACATGGAGTTTTTTAGAGAGGAATAGGAAAGTTGGAGGTACTTGCGATAGAAAACCACATACTTTGTTTGGATAGCACAAATTTTATATGTTTTTTTGGGGTTTTTTTCAACAAAACCTAGGATTATGTTATAATTTGGATTAATGTTTTTAGTAATATAGATAAGCACAAACTTCTACAATGAATTTTATGTTCATCTTTTGTGTGACTTTTCTATAGTTTTAAATTATGATGAAATGAATTATACTCTTGTTTCTAGAGTTTTTTATAATGTATTTTGAAGTGCAAATTTTGGCTATATGCAATAACTATGAATCTGATGTGGGAATGAAATATAATGTTAAGTTTGTTGAAACTTAAAACAAAAAAAATGAACATATGCATGTGAAATGAAAATATGTTGTTACAATAGTGTGAAATATTTTGCAAGAATTTAAATTTCACTTCTACCAAGGCCACATTGTTTTCCAAGTGTTGCCACCCCTAACTCTATGGATGTAGTATAAAAAACATGTGCATCTTTTGGTGTGTCTTTTCATTTTTTCATTTTCAAAATTCTTATATACCTTGTACCAAGATGAAGAATTGAATGCCTTAGACTAGTTTAGAGAAAATGTAAGTAAAAGATAAGTTGAATTACAAAAACAACAAAAGGAGAAAGAAAGAAAGAAAAAGTTGTAGAAAATTAGAAAGGAGGTTTTTAGAGCTATTGGAATGATTTACATAGATCCATTAGCATCAAGGTTGCCTTCTACATTTTAAGAATCCAACGAGGGTTCTGGAGAAACAAGAAACGTAGAAAGGGAAATTCTTGAAACTTTGCAACATGTTGCCACTGTGGGAGAAGGATTTGAAGAAATGTTGCAAGGCCTTCAAAGAACTTTTTTGCCACCTACTCCAACATTTATTGTCATTAACAACTTTAAGGAAGAGGAGGTTGAAGTTAGAGTTGCAGAGCCAAAAGTTTCTCAACATGTTAAACCTAAGTAACCAATAGGCTTCTCATCAAAACCGGTTCAAGGAGGGTTCTTTGAGGTTGAACCCAATTCACCTAATATACCTATTGTTGTTCTTATTAAGGCATGTTCAAGTGCATGATGAGACACAAGGGGAAAGAGCTGATGGTGGAAAGTGGTTTTCCCGTCAAAGTGAGCCAAAAGTGAGCATTGATGAAGGGGAAAAAGATCTTGAAGATGCTACAATAAATCCAGATGGGATCCAAAGAGCAATAATGGGTAGAACAAGCCAGTTTAGGTGATTTATTTGTTGTTCATTAGACGATTCCATGAGCATACCTATTGGAAGAATTTTTGCACACTTAGGAATCCACAAAAGATGGGTGAATTTGAATAGTTGTCTGTGGTGAGAACATCACCATTGATCAAACATTGAGAGCTCAACAATTTGGAGTAAGTGTTGAAGGAGCAAGGTATCCTGTAGGTAGGGTGGACCACTTTTGGAGTAACGTAGTTCATTTTTCAACACCTAAATGTGGTTCTAATTACTATATTGTTTTGTACATTATGGAATTGTTAAATGGGACTCATTTTGAAATAATAAACTTCAATATTTATGTAATGAAATTGATTGGAATGCAAAATATATAAAATTATAAGAGCCATGGACTTTTGAAATTGAAAATCAAAGTATGTAACGCTAGCAACAATTAAGTGGATGGAATTTGGTTTGGTTCTATGATGGACCTCAAAAACATTTAGGGAGTTGGTTTTTATTTTAAAATGTAATAATGAAATCAAGCTTGAAATAGTTTGATTCACATCTAATGAATTTTATGATCTATGGACTTTTATTTGGTGAAAAATAGGCACATTTTTTCAAAAGACAATTTCATCTTGAAAAAAAACATGATTTATTTTGAAATTTTGCAAGTATGGTTTAATTAATGAGCTCTATAAAAATAAAAATTTTAATGGAATTTTTTTGATTGGAATTGATACACTATTGTTACATAACTACAAAAAATACTTTGGGGTTCAAAAACAAATACAAAGGAAATGGACTTTCAAATTCATAAATTCCTATTACTTTTTGGTCCACCTTACGATGCACTTACCCAACAATTGATGCAACAAATACATTGGTCAAGGAAACACATGTTGCTTTCAAAAACATAGCTAGATCGGATGCATTTGTTAACAAAGAACAATGGAGTGTGATCCAGATGAAAAAAAAGTATCATGCTAACTTTGCAACAATCCTGCAAATTGTCTATTAGTAATAAAGGCTAGCTTACATTAGCAACCAATTAACCATTACACTCAATTTGGCAAACAAGGGGAAGAAAGTCAATTGGTGTTCCCATCATGTTGACATAGATGTTCATAGAGTTGACCTAGTGGACAAAGCACTAGAAGCAAATTATAATAGGATTGGTAACACCTAATAGAAAGGCAACTACGTCTTGTTACTCAAGACCAATGATCTAGAGGTTTGTCTAAAGCGCTAGTTCCCAATTACAAATGAAGACACACCTTTCGATTCTCCAAAACCATAACCAATTCAAGAGAAGGAAAGAAAAAAGTTATTGATGAATAATTAAAAGAACCCTTTCCTAAGGTTGTCATTAAGGAACAATTAATTAGCAAGTGTCAACTGATTTGCATTTTGCTCATATATCACCAAGATCAATGCATTAGTCTCATAGGTTGAAAATATGGACTAAGCCATTAACACCCAAGGATTGGTTGAATCTATAACCAACCAATTCTCCACCCAAAAAAAAAACAACACACTCATCAACAAAGGTTGATTATGGAAGGAAAAGACAAAAAGATGGAAGCTGATGTTATTACGCAATAAGATGACAAGTTAGTACATACAAAAAGTGATCAAGTTATGGAAGACAAAAATGAACATGATTTTGAGTGGGTAGCAAACCAAGAGCCTTCGCCTATTTAAGAAACTTATGTTCCTATAGAACAAGTTAGCAACCCATTGCCAACAAGTGTTGAACTTGTTCGACCAGTTCAACCTAAACTTGTTTATATTTTTCTTGAAACGTTTACAACTTATGCTTAGCATGAGAGCCTTAAACATGTTACACTTTTCTTTGAGCAAGCAACCTTAATGGCCCAAACCTAACCTCAAACATTAAATAATTTAGCTGATTTGAGAACTAAATACAATTATGTTAAAAGTTTGTTAAAGGATAAAAACAACCAACTACAAGCCCATTGTTTGAAACTATTTAGCAACAAGCAAGTGTTGCAAAATAGGGACAAAGAATTGACTACTATAAAAGCTCAAATCTTTAAACTACAAATCAAGAATAAGCCTTTAGTTGCCAAATGTGTTGAAGTTTAAAATGCAATTAAAAAGGCTAAAGCCGTGAAACAATAGTACAATAAGTTGAACCAAGCTCATTTGAAAAGCCGTAATGATCTCAAGGCCCTATAGAGTAACCATGATAGGTTAATGAAAAATTATGGCGAGGTGGAGGCTTTTAATTTTCAATAGGAGAGAACTCTTATGGATTTGGAAAATACATGTATACAACAGTGAGAGCAATTGATAGGGGTCAACATAGAGATGGAGAATTGTACCCGTGAGCTTTAGGTACAAATTCAAGAATTGAAAGGTGAGTTAAAGACACTTCACCAAATGCCTAGTAAAGCTTTTCAAACTACCTATACGAATAATTCATTGAGGGAGTTTAAGGAATTGCTATTGGATAATGCCTTGTTCAAGGTACAGAACCAAGCCTTGGCAAACAAAAATCCAAAATGGAAAAAGTGGTGGTAGACAGTGCAAGAAATCACATAGGAACAAATCCAAAACAATTTGGAAATTGCTTGTGCAAATGATGAAAAGGTCTACTTGAACAAAATGATCCCATACTAATTGAAGTTCGAAGGTTATACGTATGACCAATTGAGCACCAAACTAGTTGAGGTACATGTTGAAGTTTCCCAAAAGTTTTCACTTATGCAACCAACATCTTTAGTTGTGAGTTATTGAAGCAAACCTAGTTGCTATTACAATGGAAGAACCAACATAGATCAAAAGAGGAGTTGATCTTGCATTGTTGCACTTTGCTTTTGTCCACAAAATCTATGGAAGTATTTGTTGTAGTTATCAATACTCATGTAGAAAAGTTGGAAAAACCTATTACTCCCAAATTGGTCCCATTAGCTACATATTGGGGTAGGAGCTTAGGTTACTTTGATTGATATTATCACACATGCCTCTGAAGTTTTAAAACTCTAAAAATAGTACCGAAGGATACATACATTGTTAAAAGATCAAGGTTTAAATATGTTCTTATAGTTGAACATGTTGATACAACAAGTGAAAAACATGTTGATGATTTATATGTAGGTGTAGAACAAGTAATTCTTGGTGACTAATTTCGAAGATGAAATCTAGTTTTCAAGGGGGGGTAATGTTAACCCAAGTTTTCAATTATGTACATAGTAACCAATTGTTACCAATTGGTAACTAGTGAAGCAATACGTTTGTGAACTATTTTAATTATTACTAGACAATAGGTAACTATTTTATTATAATAATTGGTAATAGGTTCTTAAGTTAACCAGTCTATTATGTTAACTAGTATGTTAGCTTAATCGACTGTTGACAGAATATGTTGATTTTAAACTTGTGGCTAGTAGTTACTATAGTTTAATTTTGAGTTTGTTGATTGTTGTATCAACTAGTGATTGTTTAACTTAAAACAGTACTATGTTTGGTATAAATAGGGGGGTTTGAGAATGATGAATTACTACTTCTTGTTTTAACTTTCTGAACTTTTAGAAATAAGTTAATTTTTGAACTTGAAATTCTATTTTTCTAATTCTAGGAATTCATCACAAATTTATTTTGTCTTTGTGAATAAGTATCCATTAGATTTTTATTCTATGATTTCAAATATGAACTAAACATACATGTTGATGTTTCTTTACAAACCAAAATTATAAACATAAAAAAGAAGAATTTTGTATTTTGAGGGAATAGAAAATATCTTTAACAAATTCAATGTGTAATAAGGTTTGGTAAGTTTGTGAGAGTCTAAATGGACCAATGAAAATGGTAGAAATGGCCCATAATTTTTAATGTTTAATAGAATACTTTGTTGTATGTAGTTGTGAAAATTTGTTTTTTCTAAGTGAATGGCATGGGATTATTGAATTTGGTGGTTTGTAGTGTTTTCCCAATTATTTTGAGTGAACTAATAATTCAATGTGTAACTTAATAACTCATAGACATGGTTCTTGCACATTAATTGTGCCTTGTGTTTTTTCAACATTGTGATGTTGCCACATTAGCAATCATCCATAAGGATATTTAACCACATGTGGCTTTAGACCATTTATGAAAAAAATAAATTAAATTTTGGCTCTTTGTTTCAACGATGTGTATATAAAGATGGGGATTTTTTTTTAAAGGGGATTTTTAGGTGAATTTCTTTTTTAAAATGGTATATTTGAAAAATTATTTCCCCCAAAAAAAATTCCAAATGGAAAAAGTCCATAAAAAATAATTATATTGTGTGGATGTTGCTAAGTTATTATAATTAGTAAGTAATTTTGATGATTTTCAACATTTCAACTTCATTTTTTTACAAAGATTCCCACTAGAAAACTAATTTAATCATGAAATTGACCTTAAGATAATGAAATCAATAAAAACATAAAATTTAACAATTTCATTAGCCATGACAATTTTTTTTGGCACATACACACAAGCTTATTCAAGCCCATAACTCTAATATGGGTTACAAAATCTAGGAGAACATACAGCTAGCAATTGAAATGGGTTATGGTCACAATTTGCAACCCAATTTTAATCATTGTCTACATGCTACAATTGTAACATGGAAATTCGAAACTTAGGCATGGATAGGGGCAAGCAAATTTCATCATCAATTTCAGTTGTTCTTTAATCTCAAAATGTAGGATATTTCAACTTTTGCACATTGTTTACCATATTTTGGTCTTCATAATCATGGAATAAATAAATTATGGTTGTTCAATTTGCATATAAATTGTTTGGTGGCCTACCATATTTTGAATTATAAAGCCTCCCAAATTCGTCTTATTTCCTTCATCTCATACCTTTTAAGGTGTGTGGACTATAGTTGTGATGAACATAATCCTTGCCATATACCAAGTTGGTGATTAATTAAGGGAACAAGGCATGTAAAAGGGTGGTAAAATCCATGTTCTTCAATTGTCATGGGGTTCTATCCACTTGTGTTCTTTTAGTGTGCTGGAGATGGATGATAGGCACATCATGTGAAAGCCATGGTACCTTGATGTGACAATTGCAACCACATGACCTGATAAGGTATAATGCAAGTTTGTAGCTTACAACTCATATATTGTAAGGATAGGATGTTTAATCATTTGGGCTACCATATTCAAGGGGTTGGCAAAGGAAAAGTTGGTTTATGTGCAAAGGTTAGGCCTCAAGTGAAGGCCTTGTTTGCAAGGTGTGGTGGGAACATCCCTACTACATTGGATCATGCACAAGTGTTCAATTCCTTTCTTGATATACATGTGCTTAATGATGTTATCAACAACAAGTCATTGGGTTTGTTTGACAATTCTTCTATTGTGGGCCCCCAAGTGGATGGCACACAATGTCATTCAATGTTTTAAGGCTAGCATAGATGATTCCATTCATATGTCAAACCTTCCCCCTTGCACCTTTTGACAAATGACCTTACATGAGTGAATGAATTTAACCGCTAAACAAAATCTTGAAAAGAAGTGGGCAACCTACTTTTATGAGGACAACATCCAATTCAATGTTACGCACCATTCGGCCTTCATTGGTGCTATGAAGTCTACATCCAAAAACAAAATGTTTTAAAACCATTCTTGTATCATGCACTTCAAAGAAAATTGTTAAAGATTTCTGAAAACAATTTGTCAAAATTTGTTATTAAGAACATCAATAACTTAATCCACACATATGGGGCCACCATTTGTTTTAATTGATGGGTGGGACAACGTTAATAGTCACCTTTTGTTAAACATCATGTTTGTTTGCCATAATGGAAAATTGTACTTAAGAACCATTGAGACAACATGGGATCAAAAGGATGCATAATATGTATGCAATGCCTTAGTGAAGTACATTGATCAAGTGGGTGTAGACAACGTTGTCCAAATTTGCATGGACAATGATTCCAACATGCAAAATGTGTTACTTTCAAGGTTGTGTGGAAACATTATGTTGACCTACTTTTGGAGGATTGGGGTGAAGAAATGTCTTGTGAGCTGCATAAAAATGATTATTTCATTCATTCAGAAACACCACATGCCTCTTTAATGTCACCATGAGCCAACCCTCAACTTGTCAAACCCTATAAAAAAACAGTTTACCACAAAAGTTTCATTGTGGATCAATTGGTTAATGTGTGGGAGGTTATTGAGAAGATGATCATAGACCCATATTGGTTAGTATTTTTCAACTCTTTATGGACCTCCCATTGAAGAACGGCCATAACAAAGGTGTGAGAGGTTCGATAAAGTGTGCAAGATGTTGTTTTTTGGGACTCATGCAAATTTTATTCACATGGTCAAGTTGATTTTGGTTGCATTAAAGAAGTTTGATGGAAAATGCTCATATATGGGAAATGTATGGTTTATCATGAAGACATTGGAGAAACATGTGCAATTGTTGGGGGACCCACCATTTTCATTATCACCAAAATTCACAAGTAGTGTCAAATGTTAATTCCAATGTTGGTGGAAGATGATAAATACTAACCTCCATTACATTGGGGCAGTTGTCAACCATTATCTTCTTGGAAACAATTGGATCCATGATGATGTCAATGCAAAAGAGGGAATCAAATGTGTATTATGAAAAATGTTGGTCGATGCAACATCATATGTGCAAACTTTGGTAACTTTGTAGATTTTGTCAAAGGTTGAAGACCATTTGCAAACATGCCTAATGCAACTTCATTAAATATGCCTCCCCATGAATGGTGGGATTTTATTAGAGTGGGCATTAGAACATTTGCACCCATGGCTAAACATATTTTTGTTCAAGCTTGTTCAACATCACTATGTGAATGAAATTGGAGTTCATATTCATTTGTCCATAACAAGGTGCATAATCACCTCACATTTGACCAAGTAATAGATTTAATGTATATTTACACCAATAGCAAGCTTTTGAGGGAATGACTTGGTGCCACTCCCCACTAGTAGAAATCAACCAAAATGTAACCATTCCATTTACGACTACATGTGACTTGTAGTCGTTTGCGATTAGATTTGAGAATATTTGCAACTGGAAGACCAAATTTCAACTATTTTGGTCATTTTCACAACTATGATGCAACTATTAGAAATTTCATCCTATTGGTTGGATCGATTTTACATGTATTTTCATCCATTAATAGGTTGATATGTCTCATTAGTTGCAATAGTCAACAAATTAGTTGCATCCTAAAGGTATTCTACAATGACATAGGGGTGTATTTTAATGTATGTACTAAAATTATATATATATAATATGCATACATATGTATATTGTTCATATAATGAATCTCAAAA
>Ga0116228_10007119_pt1 | contig 10017 bp, 5 predicted proteins | sample S1TSphfallax_2_FD_89694 | JGI IMG/M metagenome (GOLD analysis project Ga0116228, IMG submission 89694) | Host-associated microbial communities from peat moss isolated from Minnesota, USA - S1T2_Fc - Sphagnum fallax MG | ecosystem: Host-associated > Plants > Peat moss > Unclassified | place: USA...
TGGCTTTCATATTTTGCTTGCACCAAGTTAATAAGCATGGACTTAATCAAGTTTGTGTCAAAGACAATTAGTCTAATAAAACTCAAACCATTTTTTTTTAATGTTTATTAATATTAAAACATGACTAAAGTCAATTAAAAAAAAATTTAAACCTTAATTTCATGTAATAATGATAGTTATAGCACCATCATTCAAAAAAAAAACTTTTATAATTAGTAGAATCATCATTCAAGGGTACCACAAATTTTGATCTCGCAAATCCTTTGAAACTATAATTCAAAACAAAGAACTAAAACATAAATACATGAAAGTGCAACTATGTACCTCCAAAGCACATTGGATGAAAACTTGAGCAAAAAGGGTAGAACAACAAGCAACAATCTCCAAGCCCTCACTCAAAAATCTTTGTAACCAACAATGCCTTTGTTCAAATGTCTAATTCAAATTAATTTCAATAAGCATGTGCAAATAAGGTACATAAAAAACAAACAAATACGTTTAAAACCTTTGATAATAGGTTGTGGGAATCATCAATAAAAACTTGGAATGATTAAACAACAACCTCCAAGTTTTGCCCAAAAATCACCACAAGCAACACTTGAAATCAACTTGAAGAGGGAGAAAAAAGTATAAAGGTCAATAGGGATAGAAAGAAAAATCAAGGGGTGGAAAATTGAAAAGTTGAAATGCTATGTTGAAAGCTCAATGGGAAGATGATGGTTCTAAGCTTTGAATTTAAAATATGACCAAGACCCATATTTTACAACAAGTGTTAAGGTGGAGACGAATATCTCTAATTTGAAAACTGATGGTTCTTAAGCTCCAAATCTAGTGATGATTTTCAATTCTTGCTAGATCCCAGCTTCAAGTTTGAACACAATTCTTCACTTTGCATAAAGGTTTTGGTTTGGTTCCTTTTACTCATAATCGACAACTTTTATCCACCTAGCTAGATATCAAGCCACCTTTAGTGTGCACACAAAATGTCAACACTAAACTTTCAATAGAATACAAATATTGTCCATGACAACCAATTGCTTCACAATTGGTGTCCAAATCACTAATGTTTGTGACTTTACATTGTGATTGACTTACAAAAATGCCATTTCAAAGTTGCTACCAATAACATGGAATCACAATATAATGTATGTTTTAAATGTGATTATGTGATGTGTAGATTGCATGACATGGAGGGAGCAGCAATGAAAAATCATTACATGTCATCCACATTTGTCAAGCTCGTTCTCCTAGTTGGAGTTGGCTTCTAGGTGCCAACATATTGTTCAAGACACTCATTGTGTGAAATGCTTAAATGAACGAATCCACTCCAATAACCATGTTTGGTTCTACATGAATTGTCTTAATATTCAAATGCCTATGTTATGGTCATGCCCCTTTCAGCTTGTTTATTTTTAAAATTTTGAGGTTCTTGTCAACATGGAGTTGGTGAATGAACCCATGAGCTTGGCTTTTGAAATTGATTACTATAGCTTGTTGGGGTTTTAAATTTCAACCCATTTATTTATAGGTTTCAAGTTAATTTTGAAACCCAATTATGAAGTTAAATTGTAATTTTCAAACAACATTCAATAAGGACAACATGTAATGATAGGTAGTTAAACTTCAAAATATTCATTTGTGAATTTACACTACAAGGACATGATTGGTGTAAAATGTTCTGCATTGTATGTATATTGTAGGTAACCATGGCTTGGGCCATGATCATATATCATTCTTTTGGAAAGAATCAATATTTCAAATGGGTTTTTATTTTTTTTATGAAAGGGATTTGAAATTTGAACATGTCTTTTCGTATATTTTTGAAGGAGAAAAGTCAGTTTTGTTTAGAAATGGACTCATGGGACTACATAAACAACCATCATTACACAAATAAAGAAATAATGGGACTTGTTTAAAATGTGTTCCATGACAAGTGTAGGTTTGTTGAAGTAGTTTGCCTCAACATTATGTATGGAACAAAGGTTTTATATCATTTTGTTATTATGGGTAGATGCATGGTAGGGTGCCCAATTTTGGAATAATGTAGTCCATTTTTCTACTACCTAAATGTGGTTTTAATTACTATATTGTTTGTACATTGTGGAATTGTTAAATGGGACTCATTTTGAAATTATAGAATTCAATATTTATGTAATGAAATTGATTGGTATGAAAAATATATAAAACTATAGGAGCTATGGACTTTTGAAATTGAAAATCAAGGTATGTAATGTTCACAACAGTTAAGCAAATGGACTTTGGTTTGGTTCCATGATGGACCTCAAAAAAATTGAGAGAATTGATTTTTATTTTTAAATGTAATAATGAAATCAAGATTTAAAATGGTTTGATTTATATCTAATGAATTTTATGATCTATGGACTTTAATCTAGTGAAAAATAGGCACATTTTTTCAAAAGTCCATTTCATCTTGAAAAAAACATGATTTATTTTGAAATTTTTCAAGTATGTTTCAATTAATGAACTCTATAAGAATAAAAATTTTAATGGAAAAAATTAGATTGGAATCAATGCATTATTCCTACCTAACTATAAAAACAAATTTGGGGTTCCAAAAAAAACAAAGGAAATAAAAGTTTCAAATTTGTAAATTCTTGGCACTTTTGGTCCACCCTACCATGAACTTACCTTCATGCACATTGTAATATTTTTGTTTTAATCCATAATTCTTTACTTGGATATGCCCATGGACATACTATTTATTCAATATGTGGTAAATATCCCATAACATACACCTTCAATTATTGATATATATTATTTTGGCCTATATACCTATTTGGTATCTTCAAAAAAATATAATGTCAAACAACATTTACACCTCCAATAAATCTCTTGTGGTGAAAATTTTCTAATTTTGACCAATTTCAACATTTTATTCTCCATTTTTTGAATTATTTTATGTTGATGTGGAGGTACAACCTGAGGTAATGGAAAAAACTAGTGTTGGGGGTAGTTTTTAAGTGAATGACAGATATTCACGAGTTATCAACCTAGGTATATACCCACTTACTTGTTGGTTCTTGAAAATTTCAAGGAACTGGTTTTGGCATATAAACTATGGCTCTCAAAAATATGAAAAAATCAAAGAACTAGATAAATAACCATCAATTTTTTTAAGTTTTAAAAATAATTGGAATCAATGGTTCTTTGATTTTGAATTTTTATTTCCCCAAAGAACTGTCCAACATAGGAAAAAAATACCTACAGTTGCAAATGAAATACAATGAGCCAATAGGATTACTGTAAAAAAGGATTGCATGTTGTTTTTCCCAAATTGTTTTTTCATATGAATGAATTTTGGAACAATTGTTTTTTGCAATTTGTTATAATAAATGCTTATAGTTGTTTAAGCACATGACATATTTCTTTTTTCATCATTTTTGAATAAATATGAATTTTTGAAAGGGTCATAATTCCTTGTAAATTCAATGTTTCATCTTTAAAAATCATAATAATTTCAAATTATAACCAAATTATATTTTATTTTATTTTAATGTTTTCATGTATGATAAACTACAAATTTTCTTAACACATCATGTACATTTTACCCAATTTATGTGTGGCAAAGGACTTTTGAAGTTATAGAATTTCGAATCAATTTTGGAAAGTTCTTTGAATTTTTTAAGTTTTATAATTTGACATATCTTAAGGTACGAGTGTTTTTTAATGTGGTTAATAGGTTTATATCCTTTTATTTTATTTTTCATCAAATGTGTTTTATTATATGAGTCTTTTTGATAATCCTTTACAAAATTGACTCTTATTCGACACATTGTTGTTCATTTTTAAAGGTCCTAAATCAAAACTTAAACTTAAAATTTCATCAAATGTATTTTTTTTTTAAATCTTTGACATTCATATGACTGAAAAAACAATAACTTGCCATGATTGCCATGGCTTTAAATGGCAAAACATAAATATTTATCCATTTTTTAAAAACATTCTTTGTATTTTGACGCCCTTTTTGGTTCGTTGGATTGTGATTGCCCACAACATTTGTGCAAACCTAAAAGCTTCCAAATCCTTGGGGCCAATTACAAATAAACATGTATTTCCCTTTTGTGTGTAATTAGCAGGTGTCCCACTTAAAAAAGTATTATAATTTGCAACCCTTGTGAATGTTCACTATGAGAAATCGCATCTGCCAAAACCACACTACCTTGTAATTAAAACTAAAAAAACAAATCATATATAACTATTATGCAACCATTCCTTGGGTAATGCAATTATGGTGCAACTATCCCCTTAAAAATATGTATATTAATATATAAATTGTCACATTAGAAAATTAATTAATTGTATTATAATTGTAAATGAGTTGAAAATGGGTTTTCTATATGGGAAATTATACACATTATACATACATATGTAGTTAACCATGTTTGATTTTTTCAAGAATTGCATTGTAGTTGCATGTGGAAACTACTTTAAAAGTATTATAAATGTGTCACTAAAGCAACAATTATGTTACAATTAATGTACAATTTACATACATGCAATCATGCCACATGTCCACATTTCCACCACCTATTATGGGATATATTTGCAACTAGTTTTTCATTATGATTCCCATTGATACAATTAGTATGGCCACTAGCTTGCCACTTCTAAAGTATTTTTGTTCGATTATGTCGTGACTATAATATAACTATTTATAACTTAATAAGGTTACATAGTCATCAATTATTTACATTTTCATCATATGTGTTTCATTTTGAGTGATTAAAAATGTTATAGGAATGCTACCTCAAGTTCTAGAAATCATCTTTGGAGTGCAAAAGAAAATGAGTAATGAAAAAATAATGAAAAGAAAAATAAACTTTCCAACTTACAAAACACGTTTTTTTCATTTTTTCCCTCTTTCGACCCCTCTTATTTTCAAACTTCATAACTTCTTATTTCTTATTCATTTTAAACGATTTAAAGTGCTATAGGTGTACCACTTGAAGTTCTATAAATCATCTTCAAATTATAATAGTAATATAAAAACATACAAGGGATTTTGTTGGTGTTTGGGAATTGGTTTTTGTAGCATTTGGTGGTTTGTTTTTTCGAGTTTTTCACCCCCTATATTTTGAAGGGCCATAACTTTCTCAACTCTATTCTATTTTTGATGTTTTTTAATGCACCAAATGCGTCAATAGGAAGGGTTCAAGTTTTGTGATAGACACCAAAAATAATGGAGCCCTCCCCTTGGATTTGCTTGCCTTGAGCGCTTAAGTGTTATAATTGCAACTAATGAACAAATAAAAGATGTAACCCATATCTTTTGTCTTCAAATCCCATGTTACAAATTATATAAAGAAGACTTGTTCTCTTATGTTCTCGCATTAAAATATATGTGTCATCTTGGGATGAACTTAAAAAAGTTTAAGGGCAAAACATAAAATTAAAAAAAAAAATTCATGGCTATTCTTTAATGCATTTAATCTTGTGCTTTCCTACTTCTTTACCTACCTAAGTAAGTAGGTATTAATTTTCTACCTACCTATGTAGGTAGGTAGGTAGGTTTTAGGTAAATATGTAGGTATGTAGGTTTTCAGACCTATTAAGCTATGGTTATTTATAACCTACCTAGTTATTAAAATAGATTTTTTAAAAAAAATTCCAAAACACAATTAATGTGCCATGTGGCAATTTTTGAATGTGCCAAATGTCACAATCTCAAACCATCATTAACAATTATAATGGACAATGGAGATCAATATTTCAGAAAAAAAACTATGTCAAAAAATCTTCATAATGCCACATGTTAGTTTTTAATGGATGGATGACAATTAATGACACTAACATGACATCATGTGTGTAGTTATAATGGAATTGCATAGTGGTTGAAAATGAGTTGTTTGATTAAGTTGCAATTGAGTTGCAATGAATTACATTGTATATACACTGAGTTGCAACGTTGCAACTCATGCAACTTGTTCATTAACACTCACAACGTATAAATACAATGAATTGCAAGGCTAGTTACAAACACCCTTTTTTTTCACAGTGGTTTGTGATGTTCCTTTAGGATTAATGATGGTAGACATTTATATACAAAAATTTCACACCTCATTTATTTATTTTGCACACATTTTTTGGAGCTTAGAAACATAAACTTAAGTAATAGTCCAATGAAAATAAGATGTACAAGATTGTCAAAAAGGGAGAAAACCTTATATATATATATAACAAGGATGGAAACCCATCCACAAAAAGTACAAACATGTCGAAGCAAATATAAACACATGAAAAGAAAACCAGAACAATCAATAATTAATAATGAAGTAGAAGACCTAATGCTGAAAGGGCATCTTTTACCACAAATCAATTAGTGATGGTGGTGCATTAATTAGCTAGTTTGTGTGGAAGAAATGAAGAACCATGACTAAGTGTGGCAACTCGTTAAAGAATGACGATGGCTTGGGCATGTTGGAAGGCTATTGACATTCATTGCATATAATAAAATATAAACATCAAAGGTACCAAGGAGGTTCGTTGATGATGAACTATATTGGCATGTACATAAGAAATAAAAAAAGAATCAAAATGAGGATGGAAACTACCATAGGTCTTTATGGCAAGGGGAATGAAATCATCTTCTAGCGTTCATTCTATATAGGATGGTGCCTTGTTTTGAGGGACAATTGTTGTTGCATGTGTTGTTGTTGTTGAAGCGCATTGCACCAAATTTGTACGAGTTAAATCAGCAATGACAATGTCCACCAAGGTTCAAAAACCATCTTTAGTGATGACAATATCCACTTGTCCCCGTGTATGGCAAGGGAAAAGGTGGGAAACCTCTTTTGTATGTGACCTCCATTCTCCAACATGATAGCTGCAATAATATCTGGAAGCATATCATGAATTACAATGCACTTACTCTCGCATGGGTAACATAACAAATAGATACCCAAATCATTGATGGTATGGCCACATTGACATCATAAAAGATGTGCAACCATAGGATGTGGTATATTGAGATGAATATGTAATGTTATAAATAAATGGGTTGAAGACAAACGAAATGAAGGGGTGTTAGGACAAGCTAATAACTAAACCCTTATTGTTGGACCTACAAATGAGTGAAAACATGTTCACACAACATTTGAAAGAACGCTGTTCACTACACCAAAACATATCATCCATGATAAAAAAAACAATTAAACATGGCATAAGCAACAGGTCTGATTCAACTAGATTAAAAAATGACATGTCATAAAAACCGTGATTTGGTGTAGTGGGTAGAAGCAAAATAAATTCTAGTTCATGTAGTTGGTCCATCAAAGAAGATTACATTTGAAGATAGGATTATACCACTAAATTCTTGAAAGGTAGGACATGTGATCAAATGACCTCAACTAATATCACATGGGTATCCCATAGTGCTACTTGGAAGGAATAAATACCGGTTTATACATGTGCCATCGCATGAAAAAGAGTAGGCTGATCATCCTATTCGAAATGAAAGACTAGTGCAAAAACGATCAAAGTCCAACATCCTAAAAAGGCAGGCGCAACATGCTGGACCATTAAGGGAAGCCCTAGCCCTCATGAAAAAAATAAAATAAATGATTTGACAACTTGCAAATGGTCCATTATGGTGCCAAAGGTTCCTAAACCTAATAGCTTCTCCACCATAATTATGGTATGAACATCAAACTCGTTGTAAAATATCTGGTGATGGAAATATAATATATTGTAGGTAACTTAATAGTTGGGCATAACAAAGTGAAAACATTGCAAAAACTACTTGAGGATTTGTAAGCATAGGAGGCTAACAATTGTGTTGAGGTTCGTTTGGAGCACCTTCGATATGAAGGATTCCACAAATGCCAAAGAACCCATTGGAACATTTGGAATATGAAGACCATATTCAGATGTAAGAAAACTTGGAGGAAGTGATATAGATTGGTTTAACCCTTGTGGAGACTAGGCTACACACTTTGTCGGTTGCATTGAAAGTCCTAATGTTATAAAGTCTTTCTGTAATTGCAAAAAAAAAGTAACATGTTCGAAGCAAGATCAACTATGTGTGTATCATCTGCCAATGAGGAAAAAACACAAGTTGGGTGGGTTGTTGTAGTGGGATAGAAAGTGCAAAGATGATTTAATGCAAAAAAACTCGTCCAAAAGGATCCCCTTATCGTATATTATACTTGGATGAAATGATTGTGAGGTCCCCATGTATAAAAGCCTCCGAGAAATATAGTTGAGATGGGTGTGTAAAATTGATGAACAAATGGGAAAATTTGATCCAAGGTGTCAATATGAAATCGCAACTCTTGAAAAATAGTTGTTCAAAATACTAAATTAAACATGTTTCAAACATCCACTTGTAATACCACCCACTCCAAATGTAGATTTAACATAGCTTTAACCCATGAACCACTGTCTTACACGCCTTGGTGTTGCCACCCCAAATTGGTGTGGACTAAAATATTTTGCAAATGTATTTGTGAACTGAATAACCAATTTGCAAATAACCAATCAATAAATCATCTTTCCAATTGTGATGGGTCCAATGCTTTTAACTTGTTTATCCAAAGTCAATAGTCATGTTGTAACAAGCAAAGGTGATATTGATGGAGGAACACATCAAAAAGGCAAACAAAGTCTATTTGTAGCACTTTGTCATTGGTGTTGGATGTTGGATGTTGTCAGCCTCATGAAAGTCCTGAGTTTTAAAATGACTAGAAAAGGAGAAGGCCTTGGAAATCATTGATAGAATCATTCGCCATCATGGCGGTGACGCACTTGATGACATTGTTGTTGTTGTGTTCGTAGCCATGCACATGAAGTTTGTTTGTGTAAGGTAAGGCACTTTAGACACATGTAAATAATATAGTCAAAAGTTGCAAATGAGCTTGAAAATATGATATTTTACACATACTTTTGCAAATCATGTACGATCTCTTTTTGTTTTGTTAAAACCAACTTTTTAAGCCAACCGACCTTCAGTGGTAGAAGAAGACAACACTAGGTTTGCTCTTGGTGTGAAGATTCCAACTGAAAACCAACAAACATGTCCTTTCAGTTTGGCCTGCCACTTAATGCTCCCAATTGAACCCACACTGAAAATCTGCAGAAAAGTGGGTACAAAAGCCTCCCAACTTAACTTATGCACACATGTAACATTGGGCAATTTTTTTTACAAATGTGAGACCATTTGCATTGGGTTCCCCTATCATTTTTTTTACTATTCAACTCATCACTTCCTTCTTTCCAGCTTTTGATAAATTTATTTTTTTGTGTGAAGAGATTAGTGCTTTCAACACTTTTCATAAAACATTTGTTGCACAATTATTTATAACATAAACATCTGATCTGCAAATTACAAACAACCACACACACACACACACATATATATATATATATATATATATACACACACACACAATAACTTGAAAGCTGCTCCAGGTTATGTTTCTCAACATGAGGATTAGACCCATTTTCCTAGACACAAGCAATTGATCAATCTTCTTGTCTTTGTCTGACATTTGCAATTTTTTGAAAACAATGGACACATATATGTATTATGCTTGCCGATGCACTTAATGTGAAGGGATGGCTATTGGACCATGTGAAAGGCTGCCTGCCTTGTGTGGATAATATCAGAATAATTGGCAAATGGAAATCATGTAAAAATGCTCTTTCTTACAATTGATGCTCCCTTTAGGTTTGGTTTGGTTTGTTATTATTGTTAACCTTGACATTGCAAGTAGTTTTTTTTCACTAAAGATGGGATGCTGAAAACTTCATATCCCATCAAAGGACCACTAAAATGAAATTAAAAATAAGGTTGAAGTGGTCAATCACATGAAACCAACTCAAGGGGAAAAAAACACTCAATATATTCTAATTTTTAAAATCATTTTCTTACTTTGGGATTGAAGGGGATTGGTTCTTCACTATGGTTGGATTCCAAAGATTTAAGTTGGTGGGGACTTATTGGTATTTTAAATGTTAACATTGGAACTTGTGTTTTGTCGCCAATTCAAGAAAATAAAA
>Ga0116228_10007120_pt1 | contig 10017 bp, 6 predicted proteins | sample S1TSphfallax_2_FD_89694 | JGI IMG/M metagenome (GOLD analysis project Ga0116228, IMG submission 89694) | Host-associated microbial communities from peat moss isolated from Minnesota, USA - S1T2_Fc - Sphagnum fallax MG | ecosystem: Host-associated > Plants > Peat moss > Unclassified | place: USA...
ATAATTTCTTTGTGCAAATGTGCAAGCTTAGTTGCAAAAAGATCCTTTTGATGTTAAGGTGGATCATTGGCATGTAAATAACAATTTTTTAAAGAAATATTTGATGAAGTGGGTTTGTTTTAAAGTTGTTTTGATATTTTAATGGTGATTCAAATTTGAGACAACAGCAATTAGTAGTTCATCTTTGATTGCATGATGAATTGTATGGCATGTTTGTTTATTTGTTATGATAGAATTGCATTTACCATGGTCACAATTGATGATTGGGCTATTGCAAATGACCATATTCTTTTGCACAAGTATCATTTAGTTATTTTATATCCATTGTATGAGTTTAAGGTTGCATGATGTTCATATTTTTTCTTAGTTGATGTAGGATTGTGGAAGGTTCTATGGATGCAAAAAAAAGTGGTTGATTGGGGACATTTATTGAAACATAGGTCAAAAGTTATTTGTTACAAGTGTTGGAAACATATGGAAAAAAACATAATACCCATCATTTTGAATAGAGAAACAAAAGTATCATTTCGTAAACAATTGGTTATTTTAATCAAGATTAGTTGTCTTGAATCATTCAAAGAAAAAGAGAAAATGCGTACCTACCAACTAATTCCAAGACTTTTGGGTCTCTAAATTGTTAGACCTTCATTCTTTTTTATCTTATCATTGAATTTGCATATTTCTATACCCACTTTGTTTTCAAAATTGTGTTATTAAAATTTTGGGAATTAGTTGTACTATTGGTTGCATTTAGGGCTAGTCCAATTGCCATGTTTGCCAAAGTGATTATTCAATGGTTTCCAACCTAGTATGGAAAGTATTTGTGTGAGTTAATTGTCTATACATTGTCCATGTTACTATGATAGTTCCATTGTTTGGTGTTATAGATGTAGCACCCCCATTTGGTATGTGGGTAGCCTATAATGAATACTAGTGTGGCTTGTGCCATTGGCCCAAGTGTTATCACGTCCTCAACTTATTTTCCCTTCCAAAACCTGTTTTTTTGGAATTTCGTTGAATTTTGTAGAAATCATTTAAAAATCAATATCTCCGACATTTTGAATCCAAATCTTATAAAATAAATTCATTAAATCTTGTTCATCAAGATCTTTCCAACAACACCAAAGGCACATTCCAATTCCTCCAAAATAATTAGCTACAATTTGATTTAATTTTTAGTGAAGAAATCATTTGATATTCAAAAACTTTTGCACCGCAAGTCCAAATGTCATGGAATTGAGCCCATGCACCCCTTTTCATCAAGAGCTTTCCAAGGACACCAAGAACATGATTTGAAGCATCCCAGTTTGGTGGATCTTATAATTACAAACAAAACAAACAAACAACATTCTTTCATAAATAGAAGTGAATATCTTTCAAGGCCAATAGGTAGTGTGACATAACCTTATGGGAATGGGGATACACCAACATGCACCTTATGTTATGACAATCATGTGCATGTTGGTGGGTCTAATCAACAATTTTGAGGCCATTTAGAAGTAATTGATAACAAGTTGCTCACATTAGTCTATGTTTGATTTTCAATATAATTATGAAGGCTACCCTAGAATTGAAGAGCAAGGGTAACATAAGAACAAAAGAATATGTGATGTTATGATAATTAGGATGGAATATGGTTTAAAAGAAAATTCACTTGTGAACACTTGATAGAGGAAGGGTTGTGCATATGCACACAAGGTTTTTAAGCTTGGCTAACATACATATGTGTGTTTTGATGATTTGCAAAATCAAAGTTGATGTCAACCATAGTGTAGAGGAGGGGGTTTTTTGTTTTTGGGGGTGTAGTAGCTTTACAAGGAAGAGGAGTAAGAGGGACGATGTTAAGTAGATTAATTATATGGGATTTTGTAGGTAGGATATGAAGCAAAATTGAGAATGGAGGTGATGGGATTGTTTTGCAACAAGAATAAAAAATGCAAAAAAATGTAAGACCTAGTTGGTGTTTTCAAACATGTAGAAATCAAACTTCAATAATGCATATTAGGAGATTTGTGTGTTTAACATTTCACTTATTGAAAATAGTTATTCATGGGGGGTAGGTTACTAGTGCCTAGTTGCTCTCAACTTATGTGACATGTTTTGTAATGCCATTGGTAAAAGATGTTTAAAATTACTCTACAAAGTTGGTCCAAGGTGGTGCTCATGTTGGTATCTTCGGATTCTTATGTAATCTTATTCTTAAGTGAAGGCATCAAAGCACTTGGTTCAACTTACAAACTTGGTAACAAAAATTGAAATAGAATTGATGGAGAAAGATTAAATCTTGTTGTTGAACTTGCCACCCGAAACAATCTTTAACTTCTTAAGAATTTCACACAGTTAATTTTTCAAAGTAAAAAAAATAAAAAATTGATCCAAGGTATGTTTTTTGGGAATCTTGGTAAACAACCTTTCATATTGTAATTGGAATAAATTGGGTCAATGGTTTTTTTGCTAAAGCTATAGGCGACAAAATGTATGTTATATGAAATTGCTAATGTACTAAAAGTTATAAAGATTTCATGATTTGTCAATTCACCTTTTTTTTTGGTAGAATCACATTCCTTTATGCAAGACAACAAATTTGAATTGTTCAAAACTCACAACCCTCTAGAAACTTTGTCATGTTCCTTTAAAAACAAAGGAAACACAAATATGCATCACATTCAAACATATACTTCAATAAACCATAAAATGAGCTTTGGACCATCCCATGATGCATCATTATCACTATAAAAATTTCATTGGAATCAATAATAAGACAATGACCATTGGAAGTAAGCATATCGAGAATTTGTGATTATTGAAAAATAGTCACCATAAATTATGACCATTAGAAATATGGTCAATTGAAGCCATTTGAAGTATAATCATTGGAAAACATCATTGGAATATACATTTGATAAACCATGAATAAGATAGTTAGGACTATGGGCTTGATCTATAAGCATGAACAAATTATGGGGAAGAGTTGTAGATTATGGGGAAGAAAATGAAAACCATTAGGACCAAAAAGAAGAGGATGAAGATCATTAAAAAAAGTTGTAAACCACGGGGACCATAATTAAAACCATTAAGAATGTTTTAAAAAATGATTAAAGCCATCAATAAATGCTACAAATGATGGGCACCATTAGGATTAGGACTAAAACTAAAACCAATAGGAACATGCAAACCATGATTAAAATGATTGGGATGAAAAGGAAGATGATTAAGACCAAAAGGAAGAACTTAAGATCATGGGGACAAGAATTTAAATCACTAGGAACAAAAGGAAGATGATTAAGATCATTGAAAAGAGTTGTGGACCATGGGGATGATAATTAAAACCATTAGGACCAAGAATTAAATAAATAATTTTGCATGCTTTCATTACAAATTGAAATTGAAAATCATTAGAATAAGTTAAATGATATATACATAGTGGTTTCCTCTACTCACTATGCTTTAATCCAACTGCAATTTTTTTTAATTATTTGGTTCTAACGTTCCAACAAGTGCAAACAAAATACAAACCATTCAATTTCAAATTGTGAATGGTCTTTAAGAAAATGTCTTCAAAAAACGTTGTAGTGAGATTGTTTGATAATTTACATGGTTATCATATTTCACGATTTCAAGTGCATTCCATGCCATAGAACCATCTACAATTTTGTACCAAGTTTTGTTTACTTGACAAAAGTGTCACAACATTGAAAGGTTCACAGGCAAGTGAGGCAAAATTTGCTCAATGACAATCATATCAACAAATTTATTGCACAAGAGCTTTGCACAAGGAGTAAGAGCTCTCAATGAGGCTTGTGGTTTAATTTCATGCTTTTCAAATTTGTGCCCCCTTGTAGTTCTTTGTAAAAATTTCACCCCATTTTTATGATGTTGACATGTGTTTAAGGAAAACATGGGATCTAACGTTTTGTTTAGTCACTTTATTTAAAAGATTTAATGTTTGAAATCAACCCAAAACTTTTAAAGGTTTTTACCATTGTAGGTGTCCATTCACCTAAGGCTTCAAGGTCAAACAAAATGATAGGCCTAGTTACCAAGGTTTTTCTTTTAATTATATATATCCTAAAGATTAGCAAAATTAATCATATTTTAACTAGGAAAAAGAAATAACCAAAAAAAAAATTTCTCCTTTTTGGTCAAAAAATTACACAATTTGTCCCAAAAATAACATTGATGGTTACCGCTTGACTTCCACCACCACTTTGCAAGTCCTTCAAATATTTTAAAGGATCCTTTTCCCATTATGGAGTATGATATTTTATATGTTGTAAGCAACTAAAGGATGGCTTTTAATTGAACTCTTGATCATTGAAATTTTGAACTTAAATAATTAAGTTGGGATTAATGTTCACTAGTTCCCCAATTTTGGTTCCTAATGTTTTTGAAAGGACTAATCCTAGTGTAACAAAAAAGAATGAGACACACAAGCTTACTCATCATGGTGCAAACTTGAAGAGAAGAAAAAAAACTAATGTAAAAATTAGGTTGATGAAATGGTCAACAAAAACACCATCTCACTTGTACATGAACTTGGAGCAACTTCTTAGCAATCTAAGGTGTTATCATGGGATCAAATTGCTTTGAGTCTCTTCTTTTGAACTATTTTTGCTTTCTTCATTTGATTCCATCAAAGTACACTAGCCCATACACATTACACACTCAAAGGTTCCCTACCCACAAAATTACAAGACTTTCACATAAAATTCAATTCAAAAACCCAAAATCACAACAACACAAAACGTTTCCACCCACCCATCACCACTTAACACCATGTAATAAAAGCTAGCTTTTACAAGGCATGAATCAACATCTTGTGACTACTCTCGAATCTTCCTTTTGTAGAAACAAAATGCTAAACTCCTCAAAATTCTCATCATTGCAAGTTTGGTTCCCTTAACATTTTCACTTTCTCAACATCACAATAGAAAACCCAATTAAGCACCAACAAGTGGAATCAACACATGCAAGCTCTTGACCTCCTATGGCTCTTCCTCACCTCCAATTGCCTCTAAAACAACCTACCATTTCTCCTAGCCAACAATTTTGAAAAAGCTATGTAGTGGAAAGAAGAGTGTTCAAAAACCACTAACTAGCCCATTCTAAAACTTCAAGAGTCTTCCTTAACAACCGCAAAAGCAACTACTTATATATGCCATTGAACTTCTTTAGTCCCCCGCCCCCCCCCAAAGAACTCTTGCTCCACATTAGTTTAGTTTTAGTTTCTTTTCATTTCAAATGTGAGACCCAATTTTAGTTTTGATTTTTTGAAATTATGGGAGTAATTTTAGATCCGATTTTGATTTCTTCAAATTAGATTGGTTCTTGTTTTTAGTTAAATAATCCTCAATTTTGGGTAACTTGTCATACCCGATTTTGGGTAACCTTTGGTTCTAATTCCAACATCTTAGATGTTAAAAATGAATAATTTCAAAAATAAAATAAAAGAATTCCAAGGAAAAAAAAAGATTATTAAAATGTTCTAGAAATTTAAAAACTAATACAAATGAGCTTATTTCAAAACCTTAATCAACACTAATAATGTCTCTAAAAGATCATAACCTTTTTATTATTACCATGTGGTGGTTCCATGTTTAAAGTTTTTAAAAATTGTAGCTACAACCTTGAATGGCCTCTTGTTTGCCCACCCTTGAAGACCCCCCCGCCCAATTCCACCCTATTTTAAATCACAAAGAAACCTTTCATCAGCTACAAAAAAAAACCCTATTTCAGAAAACCCCCTAAAAACACTACCATACTACTACCCATGGGTCAGCCTTCCACCTTGACAAAGTGAATAATTAATTTTATGAAAAAAAAATAAAATTTCTTGTTTTATAAATTAATTTAAATTTTATTATATTTTCTCACAATCTATTTATTTATTTTTCAGAAATTATTAAATAAATATTTTTATAAGAGTGAAATTATTCAGATGATTCTTCTCCCTGCAATAATTATGATTGAGATCCAGACCTAAACCAGGGTCAGGTAACTAGGTTCATCTGGGTAACCGTCCAACAGGACTGGTTAGGACCATGGGCCTTCTTCTCCGTATTTTCCTACTCTCGTTTTGTCAACCCTCCCCACCCCCCAATTTTCTTCGGAAAGAAAGTCTTGTGATGGCCATCATTTTTCTTTGAAAAACTCGAAAGATAGAGAGAGAGAGAAAAGACATTTTGTTCGGAAAACTCGAAAGAGAGAGAGAACGAGAGAAAAAGAAAAGTTTTTCAGGAAGCTCCTTGGAAGTTTCTTCGTCGGCCGTCGACTACTGCGGCTCCATCGCCGGTGGGAGCGAGCGAGCGAGCGAGCGTGCGTGCTCGTTGTCGCAGCGCAACGGCGATGCGCGTGGAAAGACTTGGCTTCACCGCATCTCTCGGGCAGTCGAGGAGGTGTGCGTGAGGGCGGGAGTCTGCTGGGAGGGGAGGGGAGGAGGGAGGGAGGGAGGGAGGGAGCGAGGGAGGGGGAAATTGCCAAGACCTGGTCTATCGATGCTCACGATGGTGTCGTCTGTTGTTTTCTTTTATTGGAAGGAGCAGTGGCAGTCAGGCGACGAGTCCTCCTCCTCCTCCTCCTCCTCCTCCTCGTCGCTGTGCAATGGCGGCTTTTACTGCTTGCTTTTCTTCTCTTCCTTGGTGTTTTTAGCAAAGCTCGGCTGTTCTTGTTCTTGTTTTTGTTCCTTGCTTTTGACTCCGATACAGGACCACCAGCTTCCAGAAGCAGCATCAGCACGGGTTTTCACCTCTGTCCTCCAGCAGTTTTCTTCCTTCGTCGTCGTCGTCGTCGTCGTCGTCGAGGAGTTTTTCGCCGTCTCTTCTCATTGTCGGGGGAATGCTGCAATCAGTTTCCAGGAAAAAAGTTTCTCCCCTCGTTTGTCTCGTTTGGATACGCGATTTCCGACATTTTTTGAGGCGAATTCCGGAAATGTAAGGAAACGGAGAAAGAAAGAAAGCCGTCGGGGAGGGATGAGAGCGCAGGTTTGAGCGATCCTTCTTCTCTGAAGGTTGTCCACTATTTGTGCATCATCGCTCTTCTTCTTCTTCTTCTGATGATGATGATGAATTTGAACTCTTCGTCCCTGTATTGATGTTGATGCTGCCCTCACTCCGACTCCGATGCTGGCGGCTGGAAAAACAAAATATCTGAGGAGCTTTTCGGCATCTTCAGGCTCCGGTAGTTTGTCAGATGTTGCAAACGGTAGCCTCCTGCATTGTATCCATTTCGCAGAGGAATAATAGTTTTTGAGGTCTTGGTCCTCTCTCGGGGAGGGATCCGGATCCGTATAGCAGTTGAGTATTGATCAGAGGAGTTTGAGGCACGTAGAGAATCTTTGATTGGAGACTGAGGAGGAGGAGGAGGAGGAGGAGGAATCAAGGGCCGGAGGAAAAAGACTTTGAGGGACAATGGCGAGAGGGAAGAACAGAATGAGATTTAGCAAGCTGTACACATTTGGCGGTATCTTCAAGCCTTCAAACATGGAGAGAGCACAAGTGCCCGCCTCTCTGGGAGGTCTGGGATTTTCGAGACTAGTGTTTTGTAACCAGACAGATAAGCATAAGGTGAAGCCATACAAGTATAGGAGTAACTATGTCTCCACCACCAAGTATAATGTGATCACATTCTTCCCAAAGGCTTTGTTTGAGCAGTTCCGGCGAGTGGCCAATCTCTACTTCCTTCTTGCAGCAGCACTGTCCCTCACTTCTGTGTCACCTTATTCAGCTGTCAGTCTTATACTGCCCCTTGTCTTTGTGGTCGGCGTCAGTATGTGCAAGGAAGCTCTTGAAGATTGGCGCCGCTTTTTACAGGTATGTATATATATATATATTCTTTCTTTCTTTTGAAGAATTTCTCTGAGAGGGACCCATCTTGTTGAGCGTGGTAGAATTTACAACTTGTCACTATCTGAAAAATTGTCTCCTTGCTGCTCCTGATGCAAACTCCTTTCAGCTTGCTCTTGTTGGCATAAAAGACATGAATATGATTTTGTGACAGTACCTTGGATCAGCTATGTATAAATGCATGTTTGTCTGACCTGGTCTCTGATTCTTGTGTTGCTGCATAAAGCTGTTCTCTGAGCCTTTTTTGAGCACATTCAAAGTGTTTTTTGGCAGATTGATTTGTTCTCACTACTCTGTTCTGCAGTGAGCTTCTGTTGTTGGAAATGATAACATGTACTGGAATCTAAGGCTTCAGATTCGGTACCCAAACTGTGAAATAATTTCTTGTCCAGCAAACATCTTTCAGCCTGCTACCAATGGTTTCTGAATTTCCCCCTGTTGTGTGAATAGTGGGTTCTGGGTTATAGGAAAATGTTGACAATAGTTTGCTTGTGTTTTGTTGCAGGACAAGGAAATCAACTCTAGGAAGGTAATGGTCCATGGGAAAGATGGAAAATTTGAAGTGAGAGAATGGAAGAAGCTGAGGGTTGGGGATGTGGTTAAAGTTGAGAAAGACAGCTTCTTCCCTGCAGATCTCGTATTGCTTTCCTCAAGCTATCCTGATGGTATCTGCTATGTGGAAACCATGAACCTTGATGGTGAGACGAATCTCAAGCTAAAGAGATCCCTTGAGCGCACTGTAGAGCTTGATGAAGAATCTGAATTTGGAAACTTCCATGCACAGATCAAGTGTGAGGATCCAAATCCTAATCTATACACATTTGTGGGGAACTTGGAGTATGGTGAGGAAATTATGCCTCTTGGACCTCAGCAAGTGTTGCTTCGAGATTCAAAGCTCCGTAATACTCCTTATGTCTTTGGTGTAGTGATTTTTACTGGACATGAGACAAAAGTGATGCAAAATGCAACAGATCCACCCTCTAAGCGCAGCAGAGTTGAGAGGAGGATGGACAGTATTATTTACTTCCTTTTCACTATCCTGGTGCTGATCTCTGTGATTGGATCCATTGCATTTGGAGTACGCACAAAAGTTTCGACACCATCATGGTGGTACATTCGGCCTGATGACACAGATATGAAGTATGACCCGAAGAATCCTGGATTGGCAGGCCTCCTGCACTTGGTCACTGCACTCATCCTTTATGGCTACCTGATTCCAATCTCTCTTTATGTTTCAATTGAAATCGTGAAGGTGTTACAGGCTCAGTTCATAAATAATGACCGTAAGATGTACCATGTGGAGACTGATAGGCCAGCTCATGCACGTACATCAAACTTGAATGAGGAGCTTGGGCAAGTAGACACAATTCTTTCTGATAAGACTGGAACTCTTACTTGCAACCAGATGGAATTTGTCAAGTGCTCAATTGCAGGTGTGGCTTATGGTCGTGGTGTCACTGAAGTTGAAAGGGCAACTGCCCGGCGACTTGGGAAGGACCCCCAGATGTTAGAAGAATCAGCAACTGAAGAAGACAGGAGTATGGGTGCAAGTATTGAAATGATGCCCATGGGACACACAGGGAGGCTGCCAGTGAAGGGCTTCAACTTCAAAGATGAACGCTTGATGGAGGGGCAGTGGATAAATCAGCCCAATCCAGAGGTCCTTCAGATGTTTTTCCGGATTCTTGCAGTGTGCCACACAGCCATACCTGATGAGGATGATGTGACGGGTATGGTTACTTATGAGGCTGAATCTCCTGATGAGGCTGCCTTTGTGGTTGCTGCAAGAGAGTTTGGGTTTGAGTTCATGAAACGTACACAAAGTAGTGTTGTCATACAGGAACCTGGACCCAATGGAAATCCAATACAACGGTAAAGGCACCCATCCACTTAGTAAATATTTCTAAATGTCTTGTGCTGCTACTTCTGTACTTCTACTCTCTTGAAGTAAGTGAACAAGTCAGGTGTGTTCTTGTTTTTTAATGGGGTGTGTGAAGAAAAAATGCAAAAATTGTATTTTGATCTGAAGATAATTCCAGAGAATACAAAATCCTGAATCTCCTGGAGTTCAACAGCACTCGCAAACGCATGTCAGTAGTGGTGTGTGATGAAGATGGCCAAATCATCCTCATGTGCAAGGGTGCTGACAGGTTAGCTACCCTTATGCTTGAGGAAT
>Ga0116228_10007121_pt1 | contig 10017 bp, 7 predicted proteins | sample S1TSphfallax_2_FD_89694 | JGI IMG/M metagenome (GOLD analysis project Ga0116228, IMG submission 89694) | Host-associated microbial communities from peat moss isolated from Minnesota, USA - S1T2_Fc - Sphagnum fallax MG | ecosystem: Host-associated > Plants > Peat moss > Unclassified | place: USA...
AAAATTTTTTTTTTTGTGGATTTTTGAAAAAAAAAAAAAAAATTAAACCATAAAAAAATAAAATGTAACGGGCCCAAAAGACAAAAAAGAACAACCCCCCCCCCCCCCCCCCCCCTCTCAAAAAACCAAAAGAAAAAATAACCCTATGCATAGGGCCAAAATAAGTATTGAGATTTATTTTATTTGATTTTAGGTTATTTTTGGTGGGGTTTTGTTTTTTCCCAGAGGTAAAAAGCAAGTAAAAAGATCCCTAAATTCAGGTGACGAAAAAAGATTCTATTTGAGTGAGTCCTCATGGGGAACGGGGGGGGTGTATCGCTCGCCCGTCATTTCAAGCCGTCGTTGAGGTCCTGAGTTTACGGACCTCTCTGCTTTGCTGCGTGAAGGACGACGGCCGTGGGCGGAGAGAAAACACGAAGCCGAAGGGCGGAGGAGGAAGAAGAGGAAGAAGATGACGAGGAGTGAAATGGCAAAGCTCCTCTAGATGCATGCGGATGCAAGAGATTTGTGGAGCGACGGTTTCGGATCTTCGCTCTCCGGTTTTGTATCCGTCTCCGCAGGCTTCAGAGCTTCGTATAGATACCGATATCGCCTCATTCCATCCAGTATCCAGTGCAGGAGAAGCGGAAGAACCGTTAGCCACCTCCGAAAACCTAGAAAAAAGAGAAAGAGCAACCTTCGCTGCGTTGCGTTGTTGTAGCGACGCAGTAGAGCAGGAGCAAAGCCTGTGTGAAGGGAAGAGGGGAAAGTGGAGAGGAGGAGGAGGAGGAGAAAGCGAGAGATAGGTCGTCTCCTTGATCATGCGAAGGAGGCAAGTGCAGCAGCCTTCAGAGTATATGGAAGAAAGATTTTGTGCAATCGGTGGTGGTTTCAAGGACTTGAAATTGGGCTGGTGGTGAGATTTTGCGGCTCCAGGAGGGTTGTGTTTTTGTGGAGCAGCACGAGTGTGTGGAGACAACTGAGAGCTTAGCAAGTTGGGTCTATTGGTAGAGAAGACGGAACCATGGTGGGGGTTTTGTTAGAACACCGGCCACTGTTTGCAGCAGGAAGCAGCAGCAGCAGCAGCAGCTCCTCCTCCTCTTCTTCTTCTTCTCTAGCACATGTGCTGCAGCCGGTGTTTCTGCTAGCATGGGCGTGGATGTCAACAGTTATGATGGTGTCTGTGTTGGCACTATGCTCCTGGCACAGACGACGCATGCAACGGCGCCGTGAAGGTTTGCCTTACCCTTCCTCGTTTGCCTGTGCCTCTACGGTAGTCTTTGTTTGTTTTCTTTTTTTTTCCCCCTTCCCTTTTGAGCCTGCCGCATGGTCACTCATCTGAACTCTCCGGGACTGCTCTCTCTCTTTCACCCCATCTCTTCCTTGTGTCTCGTTTTCCTCTTCTACTCCATGACGGGTCAGTGTATCTCAAACCATTTTGCCATGCTTTTCTTCTTCTATGTAGAAGAACTGAGACCATCAAGAATGTTGGGACTGAGGGGTGCTCAGTCCAAGTTTCAGCTGCATTTATACACATGCAGCAGCATCCGTTAATGATATTGACATCCATGGGAAAGCCTTACTAGGGCGCTGAATTTCACACTTTCGGTGGGTTACACTGTGAAGTGCTTGCTCATCACAAATGGCCTTGATAGAAGGACACGGAAAAAGTTCCAATTGAAGTGGAATTTGATTTCTGTTACCAGTGTTTGTTTGGTGATGCCCCCAGTTTTGTCAATGTTGGGAAGTGGGGAGCAGTGCACCACTATGGAAACAGTTCACCGTCTTGTGTGGTCATATTGTATATCAATAATCTCAGGATTGAAGACAGTGACAATCCTTGAGAGGCTTTTGTGGGGTCAGTTCTGTAGATTCTGTCTTGTGAACAGCTCTGCAAACTTTGGGGTTCTTGATGCATGTATCTTTCACACATGCTCACCACACTAGTAAGTGAAAAAAGCTTCCCCTTGTTGTGCATCACATGGATGGTTGTACTCCAAGAAAGTAGACATATCTTCTGATTAGATTTCCTAGTGTTTTTTGTGAATTTTTCCTTTGATTGGTTGCTCTTGTTTGTTTGAATGATGATGTATATAGCTGTAGGATGAAAGATCCAGCAGTCAAGTGAACCTGAAAATCAATCTGGTGCAAGGAGCTGCAAATAGTGGTCATTGTTGACAAACCACGACAAAATTGCTTGGATATGTGAACAGAAACTAGCATTATGATTTTGTGCAATATATGTTCATCACAATCCACTTTGCAGTTCAGTGAATTGGGTGTCAGGGTTGAACACAGTTCACGAAACCTGTAATGAGTTTTGATATTCCTTAGACATTGCTTGGATTTGGTTTGCCATGGAAGGCTGGAGAAAGTTGAAGTCTGGTCACAGATTAAAAAATATAAGGACATTTAAAGAGAGGCCTGTAAGTGTGCCTCTGTATCTCCCATCTGTTATGTGGATCAAGGCACATCTGACATTCTTTGGTTGATTCTTATTCTTCATAATTCTGCTACAGGAGCTAAAAAACGTTTTGTATGGTATTGGGTGCAGCTGCAGATTTAGCAGCTGCAATACAGTTGTCCATCAATGATCACATTGTGTCAATTCCACCTGGAATCCTGCCAGCCCCACCAGTGAGGCTTGAAAGTTTGCATAGCAGCCGGGGTGGTCGTGTTTCTCCAGCAGGCATTGAAGTTCCTAACATCAAGTCTATTGAGGATCTCAAAGACCACTTAAGCATTGGCTCCATTTTTAGAATGAAGCGTGATTGGCTTCGGAGGTATATAGCAACAAGATGTTCAATCTTATTATGCTGAAAGTGGATTTTTGTGCTGTAGTTTTTGGAGGTCTGGTTGTTAGCAATCAAGCACTGATTAGCGCATCATTCAGGTTAGTAGTTGAATATTTGATTAGGGATGACCATGTGGATGATGTCCTATTGTAGGGATTCATAATTGCATGGAATAGAATGCTTATTGTGTTGACAGAGGTCAAGCATGTGGAAACCTCAATTGAATTACATATAGGTTTTTGGAAGTATTGAGGATGCCTTTATGGTGCCAACTCAATCACACCAAAAGATTGAGAAAAAAGAGTGCTGATTTCATGATCTTTGGCTTGAAACTGTTTGGAAGAATACGAATTGATGCCTGACTTGTTGTACTGATGTTGACAATTGTCCATTTCAGGGAGCTGTCAAAAGGGCGTGATGGGGGAAAGGCAGAGCCCTCTCTACCAAGAAGTGAGCGGAGGCTACTACAGATTGTAGTACGGCGGGATCATGTCTTCCAGGACTCTTATCTACAGGTTGGCCTAAGATTTTTGGGCTTCTTCAATTGAATTGATGGATGAAGTTCTGGAGTCCATGAGGGTAAAAGTTTTCAAAGTCATTATTTGCAGGTCCATTTCAGAATGGAACCATTGCCTGACAGGGAGAAATAATTCAGCAAAATTCAACCATTCTGAACACACTCAGGAACTTGGCCATTAATAGTCTCATGAAGGATGAGCAAAACAATTCTACTCATTTGCATAATTTCACAGAATTTCAGCTTCCTGGGATTGGTTTAGGTAGCATCTGAAAAAAGAGAAGAATCTGGTTTGAGGTTGCTGTGGGCTGATGGAAGGTTTGATGATGATCGATACTGATTAAAAACTTGGGGATGCTGGCTCATTGCAGTTTGCTTCAATTAGTGATGATGATTTGCGCAACCCCCTCTCTGTTCACTTTGTGGGTGAGGTTGGGAGGGATGATGGAGGAGTCACTCGTGATTGGTACAGTGTTCTTAGCAAAGAGATTTTCAACCCTCAATATGCTCTTTTCACACTCAGCGCAGCTGATGACTACACATTCCAAATTAAACAAAATTCGGGTGTAAATCCTGATCACTTGGACTTTTTCCAGTTCATTGGGACAATAGTTGGAAAAGCTCTATTGGACGGATGTCTTCTCGATGCACATTTTACTAGACTTGTATATAAACGCATACTCGACAAACCTGTCACCTACCATGATATGGCCTCAGTCGATGTGCAGTTCTACAAGAGCCTTTGCTGGGTACCATCACTTCTTTTTCTTTAAGCATTGTTAACTCAGCTGTTTTATGTTAGCTGGTGCGAATGCTTATTTGATGCGCTGTACCTGCCAGAGTTGATACTCTCTATTTTAATAGGATGTGCTTTCTTTGGGTGCCATGTGGATTGGTCATAGATTGGTAGCAGTCCTACCTAGAATGCAATAGGTTCTATGGATTGGGTTAACTGGAGGTTTTTTGGACTATCACTGGGACTGAATGAATAATTATCCTTTTTGTATCTAATGGGGGGGGAGAGAGAAACTTGATTTGGTGGGGAAATTTTCTGAAGAATTCTATTCATTTGCAGCTGTTGGAGAACAAGCTAGAAGGACTGGACTTGAGTTTGACCTTCTCCGTGGACAAAGAAAACTTTGGTGCATATGAGGAGGTTGAGGTTCGTAGTCACTACAACCATCTCCCTCCCTCCCTCTTAGCAAACTGTTGGTCTTGAAATACTGTATTAGTGTATTTCCATCTGGAGCACCTCCACAATGAAGGTCACAACAAGTCTGATTACCACCCAGGACCCTTTTACTGGTTTATATTCTTAGCATTCCTCAATGTAGGAGATTTCTCTTTGAATTGACTATAGGGTAGTAGTGTACATGTTACTGATTAAGAAGGCAGTTCCATGGAAGAAAAGGAAATTGGAAATTGTTTTTGTAGTCATTAGGATCTTGGTGTAACAGGAGATTTTGAGCTTCTAATTGACAAAGTATTCATGATTGCTCTGGTGGGGCAGCTCAAGGATAAGGGCAAGGAGATGGTGGTGACTGAACAGAACAAACGGGAATATGTAGATCTCTTGGCCAGTTGGCGCCTCAAAGGTGCAACATCTATGTTGTGCATCTCTTTCTCGTCAGCATATGAAATTCCTTTGTGTAACTTGTTCATTTGTGTTGCATTCTCAATTGTAAGATCCTTGAGTGGTTGCAGTAGATTGGTTGTGATTATGTAGAAATCATTGTTTTGAGCACTGGAGATCTTCCTGTAGTTTTTTGTTTTGTTTTGTTTTTTTTTTTTTTGTTGTAGTGGTTATTTGCTGATATTAGATATCATGTAACTAAGAGTATATCATTTCGTAAGTGGCAATGTTACTTATTTTCATGTCCACTGGAATGGAAAGGAGTGTTGTGGGGTTGTCCTGAAATAAGTGTGTATCCTTTGGATAGAGAGTGTGGAGCCCCAGTTCCAAGCACTGCGCACTGGATTAGCCCGTGTTGTTGATCCTATTCTCTTACAGGTTTGTGCCCTTGAATCTTGAATTAAGCAAAGTAAACACAACACACCATTTCTCCATATGGTGCTGGTCACTAGAGCAATTCTTGAAGTTTTGTTAGAAGATAGTGCTCACTTACAGGCCACAATTTGTGCTTTCTGAGGAGGTTTTGAAGATAAGTCTTTCTGGTGTCTGATTAGGAGTTCTTGAAGTTCTGTTAGAAGACAGTGCTCTTTTGTCAATGTAAGTGAGCATATCTTTCATGATTTGAGCTTGGAACTATCTTAAGGTTCATATATCAAAAGGGTGTGAATGTGTGTCTCATACCATATGTGTTTGCTATTTCTTTGCAGCACTTTGATGAGAATGAGCTTGAATGGCTGATTGGGGGCCTCCCAACCATTGACACTGCTGATTGGTGCGTGGTCTGATTTATTAAAATGTGTGACCTGTCCAACTATTACTGGGGTCCACTGAGGATTGTAGGGTGCCAATGGTTCATGCAATCTAGATGTGATATGAATAGTTCCAACGGATTACATTTTGTCTCAGATGTACAGTAGAGGAGGCTTGTAGTTGTTTAGTTCTTTGTGTTCTGGTGTTCAAGGTCAACAATTTGCTCATTAAGACTGCAGGGATTCCCAACACATGTAGTGAGCACATGTAGTGACAAAGAACTGCCCATAGTTGGGGATTCTTTCAAAGTCTAAACTTAGAGTTTCTTCCTACTTTTGACATTTGCAGGAGAAAAAACACTGTTTACAAAGCAGGCTATAGTGACACATCAGAATGTCATGTGATCAGATGGTTCTGGCAGGTACATGTTTATGTGCTCTTATTCTCTCTTGTTGGCTGCTATGTTTGAAGATTTTCATCCTTCCAATGGATCATCTAGTAGTGGTTTCAAGATCTACTCCATGTACTGAAGTAAATCAAACTTTTTTATTGGTCTCATCAAGCTCATCAGTGCTGCATACAGAGACTTCTTGTTTTAGCCTAGTCTGCAGCAACTCAGAAAACTGGTATAAACTTGCCTTGAATGACAAGCTGCTTTTAGTTGTGCTGCAGTTGATAGAGTCTTGGGACCAAGAAATGAGAGCCCGTCTGCTACAGTTTGTGACTGGCACATCAAAGGTATGATAGGCTGGTTACGAGACCCACATAGTTTGACTTCTTTATGCAGCAGCCAGACATGATTCGACCTCTGCTTTCATACCTGCTAACGCAATATGTTTTGTCTTTGCTGTGCACCTAATCTCTTAAAAAAATTGCAGTGTTCTCTAGATGCATTGTAGATGATTTTACTTCACAATTGTGAATTTCTGCATTGCATCATGTCAAGTTCCTCATATGATTCTGTTTGTCTTGTGTCATGGAACACAGGTCCCTTTCCCTGAAGGTTTTAAGGTACCCTCACATTCTGTACAACTCCAGTGCTTGAGATTTTGGCCATTTATCTAAACTGAAATGATCTTGTCCTGAGTATTCCTCATTAGTCCTTTTTCTGTATGAAATCTTCCAAGATTCCTCCCCAACTGATGCAGCTTAACCCAGTGGGACTGAGAACCCATGAGCTTGACCCTTACATGGTTGGTTGTCTTGAAAAGTATGTTCAGCTTGCACCAAATAATGTTTTCAAAAACTTTGCAATATTGGGATTCTGGTTTTTGGCCTCTACTGAATTTGATGTCAGAGGATGCCAGTACCAAGACAAGGGCCTCTTTGTGTGGAACATAAATGTAATAGGTTTAGCTGGTATATCAGTCAGCTTCTGCCTTGCAATGGTTTGAATGGGGTGGTGTTTGCTTACAGGGGTTGCGAGGTAGTGAAGGCTTAAGGTCTTTCCACATTGTGCGTGTCTCAGACTCTACTAGGCTTCCACAGGTACTTTCTTAACTCATGTTGCATGCTCAAAGGGGATCCCTCACTGAGTATCCTCATGCACTCCTCCTTCCATTTGAGTGTATCCTCTCTCTATGTAGGCCTCTCTATGCCTTAGGCTTAAGTGCTTGCTTGCATAGGGACAAGCTCAAATGAAATGAAGCTTTACCTCACAAGCTCATTGCAGCTTGTACAAATCACTATTTTCTATTTTAGCTATTTCTCTGACGTGCTGGGCAACATCATGATCGAGTCTTCTCTTGCTTCTGGAAATGCAATAGAAACTCAGGATTCAGATTTTATATAATAAATAGGTTGCAAGTTGGGTTGATTAGTGTATACTTCTCCCCTCCCACACCCACCATTGGTATCCAATGCAGTCAGTGGGTAGTCATGGCAGCTCATCACTGCTATTTGGGATTAACAGATGGTCTGACACTTTGTGAGTGACTCTCATAAGGCTATGACTGCATTCCTTGTGCTGCTACCAAAGTGTTGTTTTGGATATATATCTGCAATCTCACAGATATGGCACAAGCATGTCACAAACACAGATTAGCCAGAGATCATGTCAGCACAGCAACTTTTTTGTCCTATCAACGAACTCTGTATTTATTAAATGGGTTTTGTTTCTGACAGGCTCACACATGTTTCAATGAACTTATTCTCCCCGATTATGACACATATGAAGAACTTCACAACAACCTCACAACCGCTATATTTGAAACTGGCAACCAATTTCAGCTCCGATAGTGTTATGGTACCAGTAATCAAAGGTTTGTGGCCCGCTGCTTGTTCTGATGGCAATCAAGTTCTGAGACAATCACTTGCCCAATGTGAACCAGTGCTAAATGCCAAGTTCAATTTAGAGCCAAAGTTGTCATGGGACCACACTTCATTTCCTCATTCCATTGCAACTAGATAAGAAGTTGCTGTTAGTGCCTTCATCTGTGTATAATCACTCTTCTTTTTTCATTGTTTTTTTTTTTTGTCAGAAATAGGGACCAGCTGCTGGTCTGTAGCTTTTATGTTAGCCTTTGATAAATTTTCCTGTTTGCCCATTTACATTTCTAGTAATGTTATATAGATCCCATTGCAAGTTATTTTTCCATAATTTACAAGGTGTGCAAAGCCTTTGGGATAAAGTAAAAACACATGATAGCCCCCCCCCCCCCCCCCACCCTGCCTCCCCCACAGCTTCCTCAACACCTGCTGTTCAAATTAGCTTCCAAAAGCTTGGGATAGCTTCATTGATGAAAGTTCCATGAATGTTTGCAAATCAAAGAAAGCCATCCAATCCTATACATGGGATTTAAATTCAGGATGTAGCCTACTGGATGTGCATCTCTCTCCATGATAGGAAGAGAGTATGCAAGATGTGCTTAGTATAGTTTACATATTGTGGTGCTTAGCACTCCAGGTTGAACGGAATGGGGAGATAATCCCCTTGCCTGTAAAGTGGGCCTCAGAATTGTTGGACCATTTACCAGTCCTCAAATGAAATAGTTTCAACCTTGGCACCTTGTCCATGTTTTATAACTCTCCTCTGGATTTTGGAGTTGTCTCCTGCAAATGGTACTTCATTCCCTCACCCCGGTCTGTGTACAAAGGTGTTTTCTCTGGCAACCTATCTGGAGTCTGTAGATGCATTTTGCTCGGATACTAGTTTGGAGGATACTTCCAGATTGCATGATTGTATTGCAGGATAAGAGTGTGTGGGGCAATCAGTGGTTGTTGACATGCTACCATCCAGCCACCAATGAAGAAGAAACTCAGGTTATTGGGATTTTGAGGACCAAAGTCAATTGAGTTGGAGGTCTTGACAAAGGACGTAGATTTGTGAGTAGAACCATGACAGTTATATGGAGATGTGTGCATGTTTTCTATGTATAAGTATTGTACACAAGGTTTGTTGCATTCCAGTGTCTGTCAAAACTTATTGAGCTGCAAGCTCATGATGCAAACTGCACATGGCTTGACACACTAGTGCTGTGGAGAGGATGATCTACAGAATGGTATGCAGTTCTCAACTTTTGACTCTTGAAAACTTGCAAAATCTACTACTGATTTGAGAAGTAGTAATGCTTATTGAATATAAGCTTGGCTCCATCACTGGACATTCTAAATATAATTGTTGCAAGCACTTGGTTCTGTCAATGGATGTCGCAAAGCACTTTGGTCCATCACTGGATATTGTAGCAAATGTGATGTTGCAAGGTGCCTGGTGGTTGGATGTTGTTGCAAATATGATATTGCAAGGCACTTGGTTCCAACCAGTGGATGTTGTTGCAAATGTGACGATGCAAGGCACTTAGGTTCCAAATTCCAACCAGTGGATGGTTTTGCAAATGTGATGTTGCAAGGCACTTGGACATTACATTTGATTTCCATCACTTGTTTAATTTCTGTTGTTAGTGAAAAATGCGACTCAGTTTGTGCCATCTTTGCAATGTAAAACAGAGATTAGGTATGTAGTATACTCAAAATGCAGGTTCAAGAAGGCACCTCTAAAGCTTGATCACTGGTGCCATTCTCTGTTGCCTCATCGTGTCATTCAGAGATCAGAGACTAACCGATGATGAGTTTGGCTGAAGCTGTCTGATGCAGGCGGAGAACTCCGCACAGCAATGCAAGAGATGGAGAGGGTGAAGCTTGTTAAACCCTAAACCCTATAAACCCAATACAAAAACTTGATCAGTGTGTTTTTTCCAAACAGATTTTTTTTTTTTTTTTTTTTTTTTTAAGGAAAAAAAAAATAAAAATAATTTTTTGGGAAAAAATTATTAAAAAATAATTTATTTTAATTATTTTTTTTTAAAATATTTTAAAATTTTAAAATACAATCTCCTTAACCCAAA
>Ga0116228_10007123_pt1 | contig 10015 bp, 12 predicted proteins | sample S1TSphfallax_2_FD_89694 | JGI IMG/M metagenome (GOLD analysis project Ga0116228, IMG submission 89694) | Host-associated microbial communities from peat moss isolated from Minnesota, USA - S1T2_Fc - Sphagnum fallax MG | ecosystem: Host-associated > Plants > Peat moss > Unclassified | place...
ATGACAATTTAAAACAAGCAATGTCCATATTGACAAAAGGTCAGCACATTGGAATGTTTATAAAATGGATAAACATTAATATTTTCTTCAATGAACACACACATGCAAATTGAATATATTCAAAAACATGAACATCCCATTTGAAAGAATAAATTAACCCACTATAGTGACCATAAAATAGAACCAACATTTTTGTTTAATGTTCATAAAAAAATTGACCTACAATTATAATGCACAAAAGTTATTATTTCAGTTGCATCAAGATTAGTTTTTTCCTTCAATGCATGGGTTGCACTAACACTTATCATGGAATGAACTATTATATTGCTTTTACCCGAGAAAAAAAATGCGATACAAGATATTTCAACCCATTGTTTTGGGTCTACATATTACTCTTCCACTTGTTCAACCAACAATTATGATACAAATCCTCATCATTTTTGGCTCCCTTTTTCACATGAACCCACCATTGAACATAGACCTTCATATAATATTCATTATTTTGATCTCTTACAACATCACTTTTGGCCCTTCCCATCCACACAGGATAGATGTAGGGTTTGTACACCACACAAAAACAAAATTACCAACAAACAAGTCACAAAAAGGCGTGTATGCAATAGTGTTCAAAGAAGGGTGCATGCTTCTAGGGCCATAGTATGCAAGGATGACAAGATCTTCAAGGTCAACATCTACAATGATAGGAATGGATCAATGTTCATAATTAACTCTCCAATTGCTAGAAGGCCGAAAGCCTTCCAACAGAACAAAACTCTGTCATGGGAAATGTCTTAATAATAGCTTCAAAATGCTTTCATAATATTTTACATAAGGACCAATAACTCTAAAATATGAATCATCCTTCGACATCCCAAGCTTCCAAAACTCAATATACTTCAAAATCCCTCTATTAATGAACATTTTTTTTTCACATGCCCTCAATTCATCATTTCCCCATATTGGGCGAAATGGACCAGGATTCAAAACCCCCATTGACAATTTTGGCCATCCAGTGCCATCCTCCTTCCACAATTTGGGCCATCTTTAGGGCTCCATAAAACATTAATAAGAGATATTTTGTATTACATCACTAGCCATCCTACCTCATCCATAGAAAATCGAAACACATGCATCTCCATAACACCAACAAGGACATCCAGGGCATTGTTCAAATATCCATTGATCCAAAATTTGAAATCAGAGATTTCTTAAATGAGTTACAAAATGTATGGATGATTTTGGGAAAGCATGAATGCTTTCATCGAATTCGCCATGACATAATTATTCTGTTCTCTCAATTTCTTCAACAAATATCCAAAACTTTTATCATATGAAAGGAACAAGAAGAATTTGATGGGAACCTGATGGGAACAAAAGGATTTTGATGGGTTATTGTAAGGAACAAGAGGAATTTGATTGGGATTTTTTTGGAACTTCATGAGAATAAAAGGATTTTGACAGGATACTGATGGGAACAAGAGGAATTTGATGGGAACTGTGTGGCAACTTGATGGGAAATCCAGCCCCCACCCGTTCAAAAAGATAAGAAACAGCCCTTGGGGGCATGTTTGCACCACCCAATTGGCTCATCCCTTCAAAAAATAAGAAACATTGGTGCTCCTCACATGTTTTATTCTAATGTGTTTTTTTAGGGACAAGCTATTAGGATAGGTTCTGCCCGTGTATGGAATGTTTTTTAACAAATTGCCTGGGTTTTAGGGTAGATGAAGCTATTTCATAATAAGATAGCCTCTTGAAATATGAAGTAGCTTACACATGCTTAATAGGCACAAGTGCCGGAAAACATTAAACAGGCCAAAGGAAATGAATGCAGTCAGTACAAAATTACTCACCCTACACCAATTGACCGCACATAATTATGTGAATCCTCAAAGTACATTTGTGTGTGTATTTGTAATAGTAACCTGATGGTTTTGTAAAAATTTGTTGAAGTATAGGACTTGTTGTAATGGGATACATGTGTTTCCATGTCCATCAAATGCCATATGAATATATCAAATAACCCATCTCAGAGAGATTCTGGAAGGATCTAGAATCCCAATAAGTCCACTAAATTATATTAAAGGCATGTTGGAATTCACTCCATGTTGGGGTGTAATTTTGGGCAAAGTAGTGTTTGCCCTTTGTGGAGTGCTTCGTGAATGTCAAAAACACAAAGAAAAAAACAATTAGGGGGGCTGTTGCTAAAAGACTTTTGGATTTTGAGCCTTCTTAAAGCTGAGGAAAGCTATTTGGACCTGCAACACATCATGGGTAACCTGTTATAGATTATGACTTACATAAGACTAAGACCACTTAACAAATCAAAAAATGATCTATGGGTTTCATAATGCGGGCAAGAGATAGTCTTGTATATAACTATTTACACACTTCATCATGCATTTACTACTATAATACATCAAAATGTATCTACTTGACTAACATAGTAAGTAGATAACTTGAGACATGTGTTTATGATGTTTCTTTATGAAACCTTCTAATAGACAGACTACATCCAAGGCAGGAAGAAGGCAGGAGAGGAAATTATTATTATTATTATTATTTTGCTTACTTTTTAATGCACATTCATTATGTGTATGATCCGTTGCATTTTGAGCAACTGCAGTAGTGCATGAAATGCATTGTGGTCATATGATTCAAGGTTTTTTCAACCCCAAATTTTTGTGACAATGATTCTATAATTTTTCCCTCGTAGGCAAATCCAATAGTAACCTTGGCCTAAGATTTCATTGGAACAACTACACAAGGCAGAAAACTGAAGAGTGCAATCTTCTATGAACACAAGTGGTGGAAATTTGACATGCATAATTGTTTCTTGGAAACATAAAACCTAAAGCATAGATTAGATACTACATCAAGTTTTGGAAACAAATTTTCCTAGAAAATGGTGCTCAATAACCAATTGAACTTTTGTTTAGTCTTTGTCCAAACCAATGTTGTGCCTGTAACTATCAATAACTTTATATACATGTAAATCCTATGTAAGTGTAAATCATACACAACACTTGTAATCAATGTTTTGGGGGATATAAGTGTAAAGTGTACATATTAGATGTTATATACCCTTAGTGTCTATACACTACACCTAAATTTGCAATCCAAATTAATTACTCATGGGTGTGTCTCAAAGCTCTTAGTTTTTTTTTTGTTGCAGGGGGTCACTTTGATCTGGCCCCTTTTTAAAAATTCTATTACTTGTAATGCTCCCTAGATAAAATATTTTACTATTATTCCAGTACTGTAAAAGAGCTTTCCTCTAGCCCACATATATATAATACAAGCCCATGCTTTTGGACAAAGGTTATGGGGGCAAACAATGGTGCTCTTGGAGAATATCTTGGGTGCATATTCTTTGGTGCATCATGGGCAGTGATGTTTTTTGGAAAAGAATCACCAAAAGAAAACACCTTCTTTTCAAGGGAATATTTTGTTGCAAATTTCTTATTTTGAAAAACAATTCGTCAATAAACGGCCATAAATTAGTTGTTTGAGGAAAATGTAGCCACACTCATAACTAATGATTGCAACTTTTAAGAGGTTTTCGAAAATGTATCCCCAGAACAATCTAAAATTGTGTGGGAATTCTTTCCACCCTACCTACATCAGGATTTTTTTTTTAAAACATCAATCATGGGTGCATGTTGCCCCACCTCATTGCATGAGCAAAATTTCCATTCCTACCATTTTGCATGAGCTTAAGTGCTTATAACAATTCATATAAATTAGTTCAATTAGTCACAGTATGTCCCAAAGCTTTAGTTATTTAATTAGTTTTGCTAATTGGCTCATCACCAAAATAAATTCTGAATAAAGGCAAGCCCCCACCACCTCCCTCCAAAATAAAGTTGTATGCATTTACATTGTCTTACACAGCTATGTAAAATTGTGTAAGTGTATTTGTTTTACATTTACACTTCCACAATTTTACAAAACATAAAAATGACTTATATGGTTTAACAATTATGCTTACATGTCTCAGTTTATATGTTTACACTTATGTAAGTGGGTGGCCTTATACCCTTACACAAAATATATAAAAAGTCCATTATGTCATTTAGACTTACCCGAAGTCTAAGTCCTAATCCATATTCACATACAATACTGATCCAAACTAAAGACCAGAATTATTGTGGGCATACCTATGGTTTTTATTGTTTTTAAAAATCATTCATGGTCTCCATGGGCGTGGCTCTTTTCTAAATTGGAAAATATATATGGAGCAAAATAGTTCATTGGCACTTTGTTTACTATAGGGATTCAGAAGACCTATTTCATAAATTATGCCTCTATTAAGAATATGATTCAGGATAACCATTTATCTCAAGAACAAAAAAATTCTTCAACAGTTCAATAGTTCAATAATATTTTCTTCAATAATTCCAAAAAACATTCTTTCAGAGGTCACTGTTTTTTCCTTTCAATTTTGTGGTTTTGAAACTCTGCTGAAATTTTCCATGTTTTGGGCACTTTTTCTTGAATTTACACTAAAAATTGAAAATCTCAATTGAAGAATGTGCCCCCCAAAATTTTCACTGGTGGCATTACCTACACAACCGATTACCGGAGATAGGGTTTTCTGCCGGCAAACCAAAACTGCTTTTCACGGAGAGGTTACCAAAGCCAATTTCACAACCAATTGGCGTGCAGCCCATGATTCAAAAGATAGTATAAACAAGACTATTGATTACAAATTATGGATCATGCCATATGACCATGCCTATGATCCATAATCCATAATCTTGCCAATTCAAGTTCCCATAATCCATCTCTTACCACTTTCCTCGTGTAATGGACACTAACAGGCATAATCTTGGCCTGTTAGTGTCCGTTACACGGCCAAAGCGTTTATAATAAGACACAAAATTTGTGTTTGGGCACCACCAAGATGTGCCCCAGTTGGGCAGTCAGGAAAAAAAGAAGTAGAGGGTAGGTTTGTACTGTCTGCAATAAGGACCCATTGCTGATGTACTGTCCTCGAAAGAAGTTCCTGCCGGCTTGCTGACATCTGGTCCAGTGTACTGTTGGAGTCTGAGGTGTGGTTAAGTCCTGCACAAGTTGGTGCATTATTCGTACACAACTCGAGGGTGTGTCTGACTTTTTGGCATGTGACGTACCCTCAAAATAATGTTGCATTATTCTTACACAACTTGAGGGTGTGCTGACTCTTTTGGCATGCTATTTACCTTCAAAATAATGTTGCATTATTCTGACACAACTTGAGGTTCTGCTAACTTTTTTGGCGTGTTTCAGGCAGTATGTGGGAAGGGGTTGGGTGCAGGGTGATGGCCATTCACTGGTATAGACCCCTTCTGTGTCCCTGGGACCACAAAAAGGTCCTGTGTTCAAACCGAGACTCGGTGTGCAGTTGTAACCCTGGCAATGAGCTTGACTTGGGGTGCCGATGGCCTGTCAGGTTGGGTGTGCTGTTTTTTGCCTTCAATATATACACATATATTATTTTTTCATTTATAGAAGTAGGTGAAAGCAAGTTTATAAGAGTTCAATGGAAAAGGTTGTTCCTATGTGCTGTGCATGTCCACTATGTTAGCGTCAGGTCACATGTAAGCTGTTTAATCACCGTTTTCTGAATGTTTGCTAATCAAACACTTGGAGAGTACTCAATCAAAACATAGTGGAGTTGTGTTCATATGTGCAATGGACTGCTCTGTCAGAATCTCATCCTTCTACCAGACACAAACAATAAACCCTATGTAGAGAGCACATGGTAGACCAAATGATAAAACTTGTAATAAATAAGCTAACTGGCAAGAACCAGACTGTCAACTGTGAGGGAATGTGCAAAAAGTTGAACTACGCAAATCTAGTGCGTTGCTGGAGACCCATTGAAAAACTATGGAATCTCTCAATCTGGGTAGTCCACCAGTTGATTTTATCTCACATGTGAACGCTCCTCCATCCCTACATTCCAGAAAATATTGATTAAGCAATTTACATGTGACATGACCCTTAGGTTGCCGGAGTCAGTTTAAGTTCAAAGAACTCAGAAAAGGCACATACAGCCATGATTTCTAAGGCTACTTCACACTAGGGCTCCAGACAAAGAAACCTCTGGCTCAATTTAAACTCTCTAGTCTGATTTCTTATGATCAGTAAAAATATTTAGAGTTGGTGAGATTTCTGTGTCAAAGATGTTCCATCTATTTTAAAAGTGGGGAGAAATTTGGGCACCTGTTTTGAAATTATACCCAAAAATTAGTCAAGTAAGTTAGCTACCAAGCAAGACACCAAAAGGATTTCAGGAAGTCTGTCTTCCTGGAGAACCTTGGCACTAATTATATTATTTTCAGAAATGTTGATTTTTTTTCAGAAATAAAATTTTCTACAGGAAAAAAAGGAATCTGATGGAATATTTGAGAATATAACACTTATCAAAATGGAATCCTTGAAATTAATTAATTATTGGAGAAACATGTTTGGAGATGGCAAAGGTACTATGGTATTTGAAAAGAACAGGGTTGCTGATTACGGGTGCTGAAACCTTATCACTCAAGCTGGCGAAACTTGGATCCCGCATGGTCATAAGTTATGGGTAGGTGGCACCCTAAACCCCCAAGACTAAAAGTTCCATCTTATATAATCTTACACTGTCATGGAATAAAATGTTGTGCAAATTGCATTGCAATTGCTATGATGTAAAGTGCCTTTAGGCGGTAGAATAAAGTGCCCTCTATATTTCAATTTCCAACGTATAGAATAATGTATTGCACTGCAGTTTCGAAGTAATAATGTGTTAAATGCAGTGCACTTCACAAATTTCATGGCAGTCATTTTGTAGGTGCGACTGGGTCATTTACTGGCAATCACAAGATGCCACCCACTTGCAATGAAAGGTGCCTTTCATCATGAGTACACATAAAAGGGTATCTTTCTCCTTTACAACTTCTCTTTCTGTTTGGGAAATTTCTGATAGGTTGACTTTCCCAAATTTTCTACCTACAAATGTGTTACCCCATCACACACCTACCTGTTGGATAGATTCTACCTGACTAGGGGGAAAATTGGATATCAGTTCCCATTTGTTTTCAGGCCTTCACAACCATAATCCAAACTTCAGACCTAGGTGAAAAGAAATGTTTGATTGACCAACGCCCAATTTAGATCCAACTCCCACCTAATATTTTGTGAGGTTGTACAACACATCAATTTGAACCTTGATAGAGCTTTGAGTCACTTGGTTCAAGTGCAAACAATACCCACTTACAAAGTAAAGCAAAAATGCCTCCCCAAGATTGATCAAACCTAATCTACCAAATTTTTTAATGCTTGCAGCAATCTAATCAATTCATTCTCATTCATTCTAGTCTAAGTGTGATGTTCATTTCTTAACCATAAAAAGTCTCATATGATTGTTTTGCATTTGTTCACTACCTACCTTCTTGGACAACCCAACCCCTCCCCCCCCCCCCCCCCCCCCCCCAAATCCCCCCTGAATAGTTGAGGCTTGGATTTTGATGTTAGATTCATTGAATGCCTTCCATTTGGGCATTCATTGACCGCATTTGTACATGTGCATCCCTTTTGTTCTTCGGTGGGAAGTGCAACTTGTTTTTCACCTTCCATTTGATCGCTTAGTATACGACCCGTTTAATGTGGTGGTTTGACACATGTTTTTGTTGTTCTTTTAGTGATGTTTTGTTTTTCCCCAATGTGGGGGATTGGTCAAGCATAGAAAGACTATGATGCACCTTTGACAATTCCTTTTTGGTGATTAGGAGGAGTTTCAGGTGGAGCACCTTTTGCGAGTGTAGGCATATTCAACAACTTTGTCCTTAGTTATGGGTGAATTAACCATTTTGTTTGATTTTGATTCTACCCCTATGGTTCCCCCTCCCATCCCTCGTGTCAACTATGATGGAGTTTGGCCTTGGGGCATGTCGAGGAATTTGCTTGTGCTACCAAGGTTCTTGCCCTTCTTGCCCAACTTTGGTGTCTTTAGAAACAATAAACATATTGTGAACTTTGCACCCACTAAACACAAACTCCTCATGCTCAGATTATTTATTGGACTTTCAAGCTTTAGTTAAATTTAAACCTTGAACTTTCAACAAATTCTTTTAGGTTGGTATTCATGCACATGAGTCACTTCTTGGGTGGTGGTCCATTTGGCATGGTATTCAATAATCTTTGAGATTCAATTGATCTTGAAGATTTAGTTAGTGGTTTCATTCAGCTTCACTAGTTGTGTTGCCATATGGTTGTTCATAACATCCCTAGGTCTATGGTTTGGGTTCTTAGTGCTGGTTGATTTTGGGTTTCAGGCAAACCCTTTAATGGCATCCATCCAATTGTAGTGGGAGAAACACTTTATCGGTTAGTGAATAGGGTTTTATGTTTGCAATTTCGTGATGTATTTGTTTTGCATTAATCACCATATCAATTTAGGGTGGTAATTAAAAGAGGTTGTGAGGTTATGGTCCATGGTATTTGGGCCATTTTGGATGCCCATCTTGATTGGTTGGTGTTTCAAGTAGATGTTGTAAACATTTTCAACATCATGTCGCATAAGTTTATCTTCAAGGACCTTCAAGCATAAGGAGGTTAATTGTTCCAAGTTTTTCCCTTTGTTCATTTTTTTTATAGTCTTCAAATTCCTTTGTTCTTCAATCATCATTATTCCTTAGGGGGTTTATTTGTCATTCTTTCTTATGTGTGCACATGTTGGGGCAACTTGCTTGTAGGGCTTCTTTTTGCATTTGCTTATTTTTGTGTGTTTGCATCATTTAAAAAGGGTTTTCCCCTCATGTTTCTTCGATTCCTTAATTGATGACACCCATATCCTTGACCTTACGTTTCTTTCATCTTTGATCATTTTGCATCTAATTGGTTTATGTGGGGTTGATTGTTTAACCCCACAAGTGTTTGGCTTGGGTTTCGTCTAGTTTACCTTTTAAGTTTGTCCCCCTACCAAATTTTGTTACCCCCCTATGGCATTGGGATCCTTGGTGTCCCTTCTAGCTTTGCTTCATGTGCTTCATTTTTTTACAAAAGGTTTTAAATGAAGATGTTTGCCATGTAAACGTGCTCTTGATATTAGGCAATGTCCAAGTGGCTTTTGATATTTTCTTTTGATGTTTTGCCCAAAGGCCTTTTTTTCCCTTCATTGTTTTTCCCCTTTCAAGGTTTTCAAAGTTAACTTGTTGTTTTTTATTCAATCCTAATGGAAGTTTTTGAACAACTTTTGGGTCTAGGCCCATTGGAATGTTTTGAGGCCCTTTTAATTTGTTAGCATGTGGTGTTTTCCATTTTTAATGGGGGTGTAGGGTTGATTTTTTCTAAGGTCATTACTTTAGTTACCTATCTGGGGAGGTAAACTTTAATTGCCCATGTCATAATTCCCAGGTTTTTGTTGGATTCTTGTTTGTTTTTGTTAGAAACGATAGGCGTGAACAATTTGGGGCCATTCCATTTCCAAGTGCATTTGAAATTAATGCAAAAGCTTATACTCTAAGGGGTTGTAACATATGTGCCCCTTTTTGAATCATTGGTTGAAAGAGGTGCATATCACCTTCATGAAAGTATTTCAAAAATATTACATGACCATTACATTATTAACATCATTTTTTATTTACCTTTTGATTCTCATCGATCATGCTTGAGGTTGTGTGAAGGGCCAAATGTGCACACTTGGTCATCAACCCACCTAATCATCCCTTTTTCCACCTAGCTTCAATTTTTTTTCCACCAAGTTGCGCATTAGGTTGGGTCTTTCCCATCCTTTAATCTTTGGGGTGTCACACTCATTTGTAACCAAACTTTGGATTTTATGAGGATCCACTTTTTTCATTGTGCTCATGGTGGGGAAAGGATGGCCTTGCATGATGTTGTGTGAAATGTTTTTATGGTCATTGTGAGAAATGTGAAATTTCATGTCTCACAAAGGTCCCTACCTTACAATTTTTGCGGTGTTAACATTGTGCTATTAGTCAATGGTGTCTATTATTGTTGACCTCACTTGAATTGATTTGGTTTCACA
>Ga0116228_10007126_pt1 | contig 10013 bp, 8 predicted proteins | sample S1TSphfallax_2_FD_89694 | JGI IMG/M metagenome (GOLD analysis project Ga0116228, IMG submission 89694) | Host-associated microbial communities from peat moss isolated from Minnesota, USA - S1T2_Fc - Sphagnum fallax MG | ecosystem: Host-associated > Plants > Peat moss > Unclassified | place: USA...
CGAGCAACACGAGATGGAGTGAAATTTTTTGGTAATGGTAAACCACATGAAGTACCAATTACAAAAGATCTTCTTGATAGTGTTCGTGCTGCTCATTCACGTTATTCTATTGATTTAGAAAAGCAACGGGAGAAATATTTACTAAAGAAAAAAATAAAACAAGAACATACCTTTAGAAAAAACATTGCCATGAAAATTGGTAAAAAAGAAACAAAAATTTTAAAAAAAATTTAAAAAAAAAAAAAAAAAAAAAAATTAATGGTAAAAGTTATATTAAGTTACAATTGACCAAGAAAAATACATGATACAAAAATTGGATATGCACACAAACAACTTCAACAAATGGGACAAATGTGAAGAAAAATTACAACATTGGATCATATGCATGAGCAATTAGCCATAACATATGGATCATTGCCAAAAGTGTTGTCACAACCCCACTCTCATCTTTCTATTAAGTTCAATTATCATTCTTGTCATACCTTAAGACCTACTATACAATAGATGCAAAGTACATTACTATAAGAAATCAAATTTTCAATTATCCATGTCATAATAGGCAACAATTGTGTAAAGTAAAAAGTTTATTTGTGCTCACAAATGGAAGTTTATTTGTGCCCACATATAACTTCAATTTTTCATATTGGAGAAACTTACCATGATACCCATAAAAAACACCAAATGCAAAGATATGATCTATTCCACCAAGTTGAAAAATTAGAAAATGTGTGTCCTCCATTGTTTGTTGCACACCTTTTGTTGTAAATGATCCCATTGATAGATTGGATAATAGAAAAAATTATCCATTGATGTAGTTAGGCACTTGGAAATACAAACAACAATTGAGTGTTTACAAGTTCCCAATCCTTCGTAGCTCATGCTTCCCAATTAACCTTTGTGCATTTTTGTTGCAAATTGTAACTCAAAATGGCATCCGATGCATTGTTTTACAAATCCATTAGCATTTTTTACTTTTGTTCATGGTTGTTGAAGAGGGTCTTCACAAAAGGATTATGGAATGATTATTGCATAAAAAAATTCAAGAATCTTGTCAAAAGATAAACACATGCTTGCATCACCCACCCAACATTATTAGATCAATGATGCAAGCCTTAATGGTATTCCAAATTCAAGGCCTACAAACATTGGATGCAATCCTCATGATGTTATTATTATTAATAATTGTTATTATGAGTAACACATTTTAAAAAACTAGGACCAAATGGTGTGCTAAAGCAATGTTTAACACCCATTGAAACTTCTAAAATCTTGGAAAAATTCCATGAAGGGTTAGTTGGAGGTCATTATGGTAGCAATACAACATTGAAAAAAATTATGTCAACATGTTATTGGTTGTTGACTATTCATAAAGATGTTGATTTGTGCCAAAGACATTTGTCAACGATTAAAACCTATGTGGCGAAGTGGCAAGGGACCACTCAAACCAATTATGACATTTGAACCCTTTATGAAATGGGGTTTAGATTTTATGGGACCTATCAAACCCATAGCTAAAAATATTGGTAAGCAATATATCATTGTAGACATTGACTACACCATTAAGTGGGTAGAGGCTAAGGCTTTTAGAAACAACACAATAAAAACACAACCAAATTCATTTATGAACAAATTATAACTAGGTTTGGATGTCCCACCCACTTTGTTAGTGATCAAGGAAGTAATTTCATTAAAAAAACCATTGAAGTATGTGGAGGAATTTATGATCGCAAATTTGGTTTCCAAAGGCACAACCACAAGTCAACCACATATTATCCACAAGGAAATGGATAGGCTGAATGGACTAATAAAACCTTGGGAAATTTTTTGCCTAAATTAGTTAATGTTAATCATATCGACTAGGAGGTCATGTTTTTCACAACATTATGGGCATATCAAACATCATATAAAGTTACTATAAAATTTATGCCATTTGAATTAGTTTATGGCACTCAACTTGTTATGCCAACTAAATTTATGGTCCCCACCAAAAGGATCAAGGATGTACAAATAGAAGATCTTGATCAACCATCCATGTAAGATTGGAAGATCTAGTTTGATTGGACGAAGAACATTAGTGTCGATGAAAATATTAATCATATAATGTTATTAAGAAGGAAAATTGGGATGACAAAGGGAAATTCAAAAGTATTTGTGGTGATTTAGTATTGTGGATGCCTAAAACAACAAAAATCAAAGGAGCTAAATTTAAGTTACCTTGGAGGGGTATTTATAAAATATATAAATCATTTAATAATAATATTGTTGAAGTGACTACTATGGGTGATGATGAAATAGAGAAAGTAAATATCAACAAATTAAAAGAATATCATTCCAAAATTGTAGTGGTTAATGTTATAGTGGCCAATGCCTACGTTGAAAGATATCCTAATAAGTACCATCAAAACAAATCTTTGATTACTAAACCTACAAATTCATTTAGGTTGGTGCCCAAACCAAAAAATAATCCATGGACAAATTCCATACATAAAATCATATATGATGAATATTTTTGGGTAGAGGAAGAGAAGTCAATAAGTAATGAGGGCAAAACAATAAATAGTCATTACAAAACACAATTTTTAAAAATGAAATTATTATACCCTACCAATTATGCCTTAAGATAAATAGGATATAAAAAAGAAATTATTACAACCACATAAGCTAAACCTCACAAGGAAAAACATAGAGGCTATTACTAGGATGTTGAAGACACCATTAAATGAACTACGATCAATATGGCTTTTGGAAAATTCATTGAATTTTGAGGAGTTAATAAAGTTGAAAAAAATCAAGCATCATTAATACTTGTGGAAGAAGTGTCTTGGAAGAGATAATGTGTGTGTGAATGAATGGAACATTTGAGGTAGGGAATTTTCTGCATGGAAAATCAAAACAAAATTGAAAGCTTTGTAGAACCATTTACGACTTGGTTCAAACCCACTATAGACGAGTTCAGTGTTAAAGTAATATTTGAAGAGTATGCAAGAGGATGAGTTGTATATGGTTCTATAGGATCAAGTAGGCAAGGAGTTGTTTGTAAGCAAAGAAATAATGGAGAGGAGACAAGTGATAGTGAAAATAATAGTTATGAAACAATAATACTTCTAAAGGCCAAAAGTAAATGAACATTCAATTTTTGCTTAAGAGAAGGGAAACAAAGGAATAAAAGACATTGTGAAGAAGTCAACTTACCACCAGAAAACTTTTAGGATATCTTCAAACAACAATGCGAAAAAAAAGGTTCCTAAATGTGATGAGACCTAATTACAAATATGGGAGTACTTTAGAAGAAAACAACATTAAAGGTTGGTTCCTAACACTCCAAGGAAGAAGTATAGTCTTGAATTTGCAATATTATAATTAGGGTTTGACTATTTCTTTGTAGGGATATATAAAGAACTGTTGAAACCACCTTACCAGTGTTACATTGTTGTTTTCTTGAACCGAAAGTTTGATTTGTACAAGGAGCAAGTACTTAAGGTTGATGATATGAAACATGAACATGAAGCTGAAGTTAGCATGACTTTTAAAGTATTAAATGATGAAGGATCAAACCGGTAGGAAAGCTGCCAACTATGGTTGAGTTAAGGAAGGTTATTTTCATGGGACACATTCATGTTAGTATTTGGGCCTTAGACACTCAAGAAGGAGCATGGGCTAAGAAGGTAGGTCTTATATCGTTGAAGAAACTTGACTAGACTTGCATCAATGAACCTTTGGCAAAAGAGTTGTTTTGTAGTTTCAACTATGATGACCAATATGTCAAGTTACGGGGACAACAAATCAACATAAGTGAAGAGGGCATAGCGAAAGTATTCAAATTACCTTGTGAAGGACTAATGGTAGGAACATAGGAGGGGTACAATGGTGTTGCTGCCACCTATTTCGCAAGTATGTAACAAAAACATTACGTTATGCCTTAATACACATGAAGGCGAAAGTTGGGAGATTATAAGCATTAACAAAAATCTTGATGTTTCGTTAAGGCAACATGTTCATCCTTAGTTCCTCAATTTTTGTGATGTTAGCTACCAAAAAGGAACTAGTAAATTGGGTAACATTGTTTTATCAAAAGTTGCCAAATGAATCGGTAGCAATTTAACGCAAGGTTAGAAAGTCGACTAACACTTTAGTTGGACCCGCTTTGACCATTATAGGATATTACTAATAGGGGTTGTTTGTAAAGGAATAAAAGAATGTTATAGAAGAGAAAAATAAACTTTAAAAGTGGAAGGAGAAGATCATCGTGGATGTTAATGCCATTATGTTGGAGAACATGAAAAAAAAAGGGAGAATCATTAGTAACCCCAAGCAAAGTGTCACATAAGTATCATTACCTCAAGAGGAGGATGTTGATAAGTTTGTTGCAAATGCCAATAAGCCTATTGTAACATCCAATGTTGTGAACAAGGTTATAAAAGTAGTTGTTGGAGAAGACCAAAGTTTGGGCAATGTTGACGTAGAATAGACTTTTGAAGTAAAGATGTTACATGAAGAAGTGGTTGAAGTCAAATGGTGGAGGAGAGACCTAAAATGTTGGAAGAAAATGTGGTGATGGTAATCAATTAGCAAAGACAATGGGTACAACAACAAAAGGAACCATCCCATCAATTGCTAAAGAGGAGATTTTGCAATAGTAGACAAAAGAAAGAATTCATGAATAATAACCACCAAAAATTGTGCAGTAGACTAATCAAGGGAATTTGCAACCACCATGAAAAATTACACAACAAGGTGAGTAAAAGTTATTACCACAACAAGTAAAGGAAAACCAAATCCATCACGGCTCAAGAGGGAATGGTGTTGTCATATTGAACTAAACAAAACAATTGGGAGAGATGAGTAGCACTAATGTTGACGAGGAACTAAGTTTTATGGTTGATCAACTCAAGGAAATAGCCTTGAAAGTTGGAAATAAAAATTGTGTTATGACATCACAAATTGCAAAGGTACAAAAGGAGACGAATGTTTTAACAAAGTGATTAGAGGACATAGAAAGTTAATTGTTGAACCAAATACAGAAGCAAAAGTTGGAGTAACATCAGAAGCATATGGAAAAAAAGGTAGTATAACTCATAATACACAGTGAATTTCTACCAAGGAAAGACAACAATCCAGAGTGAAAATTTATGAATTGGAGAGAAGAAATAGTTGGTTGGATACAAATTTGAGACAAATAAAATTAGTTGGAGTATAAATAGAATAAAAATTGGAGGAAACAACTAATAGTCTAAGAGTAATAAATGAAAAAAATTTGGAATTACACAATGTGATTTCTAAAATAGACCGTTAAGGAGAGAAATAATGAAGTATCATTTGTACAGACAAGAAAATTGTCAAAGATTAAGAACTTTTGCTCAAGGCAAATATATAGATAAAACAATAAAGTTTGGAGATTCAATCTTTCAAAGCGGATCTGTGGAGTATGTATGAAAGACTAAAGGAAATGTAAAGGACAATGTAAGAATATGAGAGTGTGTTAGCTTTTGAAAAAGAGGTAGTTGAATGAACTTGACAAATTCATTACTAAGACTAAAAGTTGTTCATGGCAAAAGTAATTAAACTTCAGAACGAGTTACAAATGACTCAAATTGAAGTGCAAAATTTTCACCTACAAATCAACACAAATTGGGAGGCTACAATTGTGGCAAACCAAGCTAAGGTAAAATTATATGATGAGTTGATAGAAGAAGGTTTTATTTAATTAGGAGAACCTCTAGAAAAGGTTGAAGTTGAATTCAAGATGTGGCATTTTGAGCAAGTCAAAAATTATGTCAATGTTTTGGATGTGGCATATCAATGAATAACACTAAATGAAGAGATTGAAGACGATGTTGGCATAGAGGGAGAAGATAGGCAAGTTGAAGAGGAAGGTAAATTGACTGAAATAGTCAAAAAAGGGAAAAGGATTATTGCAAATGCATACATAATGGATATATCTAATGAAAATGAAATTACTTCACTATCACATCTCTACTCTTAGAGTGTAATCAAGGAAGAACCTGATAATGTAAAAATAGGTATAAACCAGGTGAGAGCATTTGAAGAACAAACCAAGGGATTTCAAAGGTCAGAAGTTTGTACATGAGGAAAGGGGGTGGAGATTGGAGTGATGAAGCTTATTTTTGGAACTAAGCCACCACAGGTAGAACATCATACATTAGAGAGAGAATAGGTATTAGACCTTATATGAGGAATGATCTACTCCACATGATGTTAGAAATGGAATACATCATGCCAATGATTCCTACCCTTGAGATGTACTATTTGGTGCATCATTTCCAAATCTGTCGACGGGTAGGAGTAGCACCACCTATGTTGGGAACACACATTACAGAAGATTAGTTTCTTGTTATGTGGGAAATAAATGATTTGTAGTGGAGAGAGTATATGGGCATATAACATTGTGTGTTACTATATTTAGTACCACCAACTTAAAGGATACGATACTTTGGAATTTGAGGTAGGGTGTTTAAGACTATGTTTTACGACATTGTTATAAACCAATGATTGCATATGAAAACTATTATCGTTGTCATCAAACCTCTACATGTAGTTGACCCACTTTTGCTATGACTCGAATAAAGATTGTATTAGACCATGTCATAAATAGAGCAAAGGACCAACTTGAGAAGTGGGAGCAAATCATGAGTAACTATTAGGAGTTAATTTATCTCATTGATGTCAAATATCGCTCCATGGTTGCTATCATCTAAAAGATTGTCGAGAACAAGTTGAACAAATACTCTATTCCAAAAACACATTTGGGAGTTGACAAATTATCTCTATGAATAATTATTTGAAGAACGCAACACTTGGTGGAGAAGTTGTCCAAATGACCGTGTGTTGGTAAGATCACTCATTATTAATAATGTTTGTTACACCTTATGAATATTGATTAAACTAACAAGTACCTATAAAGGCAAAAAATTACATATACCAAGGAAGGAGTTAAATTTTCAAACCATGAGATTGACGACTTCTTGACTCTACTGCAGTTGGTACTTTATGCTAAATCAGGATGTCCTAGGAATTAATAATATATATTGAAGTAGGTAAATTGTTGTAAAATGCTAGACTTATGTAGTTGTGTGGGGACATTATAACATTAAGAAGGGGATAATGTAAGGAAAATACTTAAGCATGTTGGTAGAGGAATAATACTGACGCACTCCCAAGCTCCTTGATAGACTCAAATGTGAGTTTAAAGTGAAGAAAGCGGAAAAACAAAGAATTGGGCACGCTCCTTGGCTTGCAGCATTGTGAAGGTAGAAGAGCGTGTTGGAGTTACGGGATGGGACTAGGAAGAATGACAAGCACTTAATCACTCACACGAACCTGCACAAAACCAAACAACAAGTTGGTTAGTGCATAGTTGGAGCACTTTTAGTGCTAAAATGAACCATGGGCAACCTCGGACTCACAAGACTCCTACGACCCAAATTTGAGGGAAGCCACCACCTTCCCCTTTATAGTATACTCTGTACCTCTCCATGAGGCTTACATCCAAATGACATTTTGTCCTGAGACACCCAAATGGGAATTTCGAAATTCCCAAAGTTGGGACTCCCGTAACTTTAAGGCCGCATAACTTTGCATGCAGACCTCTGATTGAAATGAGGTTTAAAGCAAAGTTGTAACCCTTGTCTAAAGCTTTCCAACAGTATGTTGCACGTTATCTACATGCAAGGAAATCGGGTTGATTTTTGACTTTTAATAGTCGGGAGTCAAATTGCCAATTTGACTCTTGGCCTTTCTTTTGGCCATAACTTGTGTTTTAAGTATCCAAATGGGTCATGCGAGCCTAGTTTAGATATTTAAGTTTCAAGAACTTTCCAATGATATAAAGAACTCCTCAATCCATTGGGTTTTGACCCCTACAATTGCTCCTTAAAAATTTGGGAGTCCATCGAGATTCCAACTCCCAAAGTGGGAGTTCACTTGGGAGTGTGAGGGTTCATTCCCTCACACTCCTTTGCACTCCTAGGAGCATGAAATGTGACTCCCGGGTTTCCTTTTTGGCTCGTGCCTTCGCAAGCCCTTACCTTGGTCACGAGCCCAAGGCTAGGGTTTCAACAAATACTAAACACAATCTTAGCAAATATTTTTTATATTGTCAAAATGTAGTAGGTCAATAGGTCCATATAAGTTGAGCTTATTGTGTCGATATGATAGATAAACTATTATAACTACATAATGACATGACATAAAATAGTTACAACTACGTCTTGTAACTGTTAGGGGGTATGTCAAATTTGAAGTAAATTTGTCATAGGAAATTTTATGGGCGTTTATTTTTTGAATAAAAATATTGAAGCTTATATGGGAATGAGAAGATTGCTCTATGAATGGAATGTGGGGACAATTTTTTAATGAAGCTTGAACATTTATTTTAATCTAGTGTATTGATTTTGATTTCCTATTAATTACATAATGTATTAAATTATAGTTCTAAAATAATGTAAGGAAATTCTCCTACAATGTAGTTGTCATAGTTAATATTTTTATTTGGTATTTATATTAATGGAGTAGGACAAGAATCTAGAGTGATGCACAAATGTATCACTAATAGTCATGAAATATGGACATTGGCATTAAACATGAATGATGTATTTTCAGTAGACTCATATCTTTGAGTTAGGTTTTGGAATATTGCATTAATATACAGGGGTATTATGTTTGAAATTAATTGCATGTTGAAGGGTATGGAATTTGTCCATGTCCCCCCCTCCCCCCCCATTCACACATTCATAATTGTTGTGAAGATCATCCATTTTTTTTTCTTTAGCTTCACTTTTGAAGAATGAAAAAAATTATAATCTCTTTACATAAACAAAGGGTTTGAATTAGCGATGGATGGATGGATATCGTTGCTTTTAAATATCAATTCAAATAATTAAAAGGTTACCAAGGAATTTTGTGACAACAACTTCAACAATTATTTTTGCATTAGGTGTTGCAATAACAACTACAACAAAAGTTACACAAAAAAACCACACAAACTCCTCAAAAATAACTCCTTGATGTGCTTTCTTTCTTGTGACCATTTTGTGGTGCAATTCATTGAACCAAACCTTTATTGGCATTGTCAATCTTCTTTCCATGATTTGTTGAATTCACTTAGAATAACTTTAACTTTAAGAGTCACTATGATGAATTTCATACATATTTATAGTTTCATTATAGACATATATATAAAGTATATTTTTAATATTTTATTTTGATAATTTTAGATTAGATTGATGGCCAAAACATTTATCAAATTCCTACCCAACGAGATAATAATAAAAATTATATTTAAAAAAATTATCTATCATGTAGCTTTGATAAATGGAAGATATTGTAATTGGGAAAAAAAATAGTAGACTTGATGAAATATTCATTATGAGAATGTTCAACAAATCATGGAAAGAAATTATAAATAACACAATTGAATGGTCAACATTTTGCTGAGCAAATAAATAATGCCAAAAATACAAATGAACAAAATATCAAATAGTGAAATTTGCACAATTTTGAAAAAAAAATCTAATAATAAATCTAATTAACATTCAAAATTGAACCTAACATATTATTTAAAAAACAAAATTGACTACAAAAAAACTATTCTCTTCACAAAATCATTTAATAATTGTCACTAGTTGTGTCAAGTAATGCGAAGCCCAAGTATGTAGTGAGATGTGAACCACATGGAACATTGAATTGAAATTTAAATGTAGAAAAATTGAAAAAAATAATATGTTACATGCAAAACTATTTTATTCATAAAAAAATTACACATCAAAAGTATCACACCTAAAATCAACACTTATATATTTACAAATACCAATAATACAAAAACACCAATTATCATGTTCCCATGTGAGAACGCACATATCAGGAGAATGTATGTTCTCCATGTGGGAATGTGATGTTGCTGAGTGAAAGCCATGTTCCCTTATGGGGAATGCATGCCAGTTCCCCATACGGGAGCGTGAAATGGGTGATCCATTATGGGAACGTGCATCCCCCCC
>Ga0116228_10007127_pt1 | contig 10012 bp, 8 predicted proteins | sample S1TSphfallax_2_FD_89694 | JGI IMG/M metagenome (GOLD analysis project Ga0116228, IMG submission 89694) | Host-associated microbial communities from peat moss isolated from Minnesota, USA - S1T2_Fc - Sphagnum fallax MG | ecosystem: Host-associated > Plants > Peat moss > Unclassified | place: USA...
AAACTCAAGTATTTCACCATGCCAAAATATAATCTTCAAAATAATCCTCTAAAAGAAACCAAAATCCTTCAAGATATTATAACTCTATAACTACTCTCAAGTTTCAACACAAGCCAAAATATCGTCTTTCAAAACTCCTCATATAAAAAATAGACCTATTATTACCTAGGGGCCAAAACCCCTTAAGCTACTATACTCTATAGTGAATCTTAACACAATGTCCTTGCCTTGTTAGGAAAGGGCAACAAATTGTCCACAAGTGTACTAGTTTCTAATATAGTACCATAGTCTAGGGATAGTTTCCACATTGACAAAACGAATAATTTTTTTTTTCAAAAAATGAATTCGTTTTTTAATTTTGAAATTATATATATTTTTCATCACCTATTATAATATTGTCATATGTGTAGTGAAATTATTCAGAGTGTAGTCTACGATAATTATGATGACATTCAACATGTGAACTTCATATTTTCACAAATTTTCATTTCACTATTTTGAGGATTATTTAATGACAAAACCAGTGTTTTTTTTCTTTTAAATTGTGAGGTAGGTTGATTGGTTACAAATTGTCAATGCTTTTATGTTCATGTGGCTATTTTTTTTGGGGTAGGTGGATCCAATTGACTACAAAAAATATATATTTTCTTTAGATGTGGTTAACATAATTTGTGTATGTTCATAACTTGTTAGTGACAAATTGCAAAGTGTTGTATGTTCAAGTGGCTAAATATTATTTCAACATTTAAGTTTTATTGGCTATTGAATTTTTTGCATTGTGGCAATGTGGTGACAAATGCTTCAATATGGCAAGTTTTAGTGGCTATTGAATGTGAAGAGGTTGTCAATTTATATTTTCTTTTTCAAAGGCCCTTCATATGTTTCTTAAAAGACAAGAGACAACAAACTAGTACTAGATATGTTTTTTGGAGAATTTTAGTTCTTTCTTTAAATTTGGCTAATTTTGCTAAGGAGAAATTTTTTGGATCCCACAAAAATTAATAAATAAAAACCTTTAAAAATCACACCATTGAGTTTGTATAAGGAATGGGAATGTCCTCATAGGCTCATGTGGAAGGGTTTAGGGATTTTCTAAAAGAAGGGTGGTGGTAGGCAAAGCTGAGCATAGTCCCAATATAATAATTTCCCTTGCTAAATAATGTGTAAAAAAACATGCAAGAAGAATGAGATGAGGGCTTGCGATTTCCATTAAGCCCATAGAAAACATAATCAAGTTTTATCAAAATCATATGTAGATGCATATATTAGCCTTAATTTTTTCACCCTATAAATAGATATTTGTATAGTCTATTGAACTCTCTCTCGAACCAACATTCTAAGAAAACAATGATAATAAAGCATAGCAAACTTGCACTAGATGTTTAAAAACTCTTGCTACAATCTATATATTACATATTGCAAAATAAATAAATCCCCTAGTTTCAAATATTGATTAACTCTTGAACTAGGTGGGGCCTTGCATTTTACCATTCAAAAACCACAACTAGCCAAAACCATTTCATGTGCAACAAAAAGAAACAACAATGTATGTTGGTGTTACATGAAAATGTGCTTTAAAATTGCAATGAGAGAAAGATTACCCCCATTGTTCACTCACTTCTATGAATACAAGTAAGATTTATAGAAGCAATAGACATTGGCTCAGTGTGATCTAACAATTTGTTACAAAAGGTGCTAAGCCTAATAGGTTGAAAAAAAGGGTTTGATAACAACCCCAATTTGAATATTTCCAACGATAGTGAAAAAAACATAGTGGAGCAAACTAATCTTTGCACCTTCCACAAAGCCACATATCATGCCTTTCAACAATGGAAGGACAAAAATCCTATTATATAAAAAAAACAGTGAACACATTCTTTTTTAACAAAGCAAATCAAGGTGGGTGAAGTTGTTTCAAATACCAAAGTCAAGCCTATCATTAAAAGGTATCGCCAGTGATGAAAAGCGTTGGTGGTCCAATTGTTGCATCAACTTGGTTTCTGTAGTAATCCTGCAATAGATGTACCATGAAGTGATGATAAAACATATCCATGAAATTCCAAAGAAATTTCAACAAAAAATTTTTCTATTGGATTTAACTTCCAAATGAGTCTTGGTTGGGAACATGGTGAGAGGAAACACAAAACAAGAAATAACATATGTGATTCAAACAATAGGCAAAGGTCCTCACCTGCTTAAGATAAAACGAAAGCGATGTCTTGAGCTACTCCCATGCCTAGCAACCACACCATCAAGATAACCATAAAGCAAAAACCACACCTCACTATTCATATCTATGAAAAACATAGAAATGTCCACAAGAATGATTGCAATCATAACTTTTATGAGGTTGTTCACAAAATACCAAACCATCATTTTCATCATGAATAACAATGGAGACAAACTACCATAATTACCCATTGACTTCATTAGTAGCTCCTAATGATAGATGATGGGTGTAAATTACTATATAATAAACTTGCATGAAATCAAAGCAAAACCATTGTCCAAAACATGCATCATCTGAAGTTTTTATTACATTTGCTTTGGGTACCAAATAGAGAACTTATGAGCCTCCTTAAAATAATCAACCATAGACTTCATAGTGCCCTTATCATCAATAGGGAATCTACATACAAAGGTAAAAGGTATGTTATTGCACAAAGATTTATGGGTTCACAACCTAGCAACAATACCTAACAGAACTACAAATCAACAACAAAAAATCATTAGAACAAAGAGAAAATGCATACTACAACTCCTCTATTAGTTGCTAATAATATTTGTAATACAGTACTTTCGCCACATGCTTCCATGATGGGTTACTTCGACCTTCATACCACATAATGCCTTTTTGATATGCACCAAATCATAAAAGGACAAACAACAACACCAAACCAAAAACATTTGTTTAAACTTCACGAGCAATGATATACAATTCAAACTTTGGCATATAGACATTACATAAGCAATCATTTACAATGAAAAAAAGTTTAGGCAACAATTTTTTAAGAAAAAAACTTCAATAGTTCAACTCCACAAAACCAACATGACAGATAATATTTTCCCCTACAACCACAAGCACTTTTACATAGGTATATTATGCATATAGGCAACGTGTTGTTATCTTGGGAATCACCCATCCCAAGACCATTTTCAACCTAAGGTGTTGTCTGCTTTAAGGTGCTTAACTTCATGGTTATGATAGCCAAATATCTAGTGTGACCATTGTATAAAAGTCATAACAAGAAAATTTTAATAAGCTTCCACACCAAAAACATACCTTGTTTTGATCATAATTTGACAAAGAGCCAAGTAGATGCTTGTTGAACATAGTCTGAACAAAATCCAAAACAAGTTTTAACTTGATGAATGTAGTTATTAACATGTCTGAAAAAACCCACATAACATGAAAATGGATAATCCCAATTTCTTTTCAAATGTTAAAATGGAATAGTAATATGTGACAATGTGTCACTCCTCATAGCAATACAAAACATATTAGTAGTCATTCGCACACATTAAGCAAACATGAACAATTAAACCCAATTTGAAGAAGGGGGTGTTGAACACCATGGCTCGTACCAATGTTGAGGGACAAGCCCATTTGAGTTGGGCATGTACTTTGATAAAAGCCCCACCAACTTTCTAGACCCATCACCAAGAAGTAATGTCCAACCAAGATTAGGTGAGTAAAATGAGTGCCTTATTGGTGTATACCTACACAACAACAAAATAATTCAAACAACCAAAATAAGTATTTGCACCACCAACAATCATAAAATAATGTTTGTTTAGTGCTTGTTGTCCTAAAAAAAAACTCCAGATATCTTTAGTCTTTCAATGATATAGCATAATAATTTGTTAAATAATTTAAGTGCATGGTACCAACAAAATCATATATTGTGAGAAGCAGATCAAAGAGCTATCAATAAAAGGTGGGTAGCAATAATTATTGATGTGTAAAAAGCTCCCAAAGCACGATATCAGAAACTTGTAGGGCTTCATGTGCCATATTAGCTTGAGCACCTACTAAAAATTATTTAAGGTGATGCAAGTCTAGACATAAAGCAAACTTGATCACCACCTTGAATGGTTGTTCCTTTCTAGGTCTATATATCATAAACAATTTTTTAACATGGGTACAACATATGCACATATGTTTGTCTACAAAAATTCAAAACCAAAACTCTTTCATGGAGGCAATTAACAAAGGATTATTCACCACAATAATCCCTATAATTTGCTCATTTGCAAGTTGCATTGAATGTTTATTTCCCAAATTGAAGGTTGATTTACCCTTTCCCTTTGAAGCTTTTGAAACTAAACATTATACTCTTGCAACCTCCTTAATGTTAATTGTTGATCTCCTCCACTTAGGTGGAAGTATGTAGCTTATGTTGTTGTAATTTCCCCATAAATGTGTGTTATTTGCCTTTTTACCTCCAAAAATTGCTTCATTTGATCCTCTTTCTTATGTTGCAATGATTCCAACTAAGGTTTTATAGTAACCAATTGTTCTTTTAGAGTCCATGTGTGCTTATCCTGCAATCTCAACATTGATGTAGAATTCTTCAAACAAATTCACAATAAGAAATATCAATTGAAAAAATTACACCCTAAATAGCTTGAAACGAAATTGAACCCCAACCTTAAAAGGGTGTTGCCCACTACAGCTCAAGCCCTACTTGCACCCAAAACCTAGTTAGAAAAAAGATTAAGAAGCAAGAGGAAACTTGAATGAATTTGGGGTATAATTGAACATATGAGCTTGTAAGTTGTAACCATGTCACCACCATTGACAACCAGAACATATGTGAAATGTGACTACCATAAAAGTTGACCAACATTGAGAAAAAACATGTAGTCAAAGGTGTGCATTTTCATTGATTGTTGCCATAGGCTAAACAAAAACCAAAATACATAGATGGTTTCCAACCAACAGTTGACTTTCAAGAAACATTAATAAACTAGTAACTTGCAAAACTAATAATGCAATGTCACATGAGGCTATGCATCAACCCCATATTATAACTACTATTCATTCCAATCATGAATAGCTAAATAAAAAGGAAAGCTCTTTAAGTCATAATATTTTTACACATACATCTGGACAACAAGGTCCAGATGCATAGTAAGGCAATTTTAGAGCTTTGTTTTTATGAAGGCCAAGTTGGAAAAAATGTGCTCATCTTCTACACTACCCAACATCATCACTTTACATAACTTGGTCAACTTAAACCACTTGGAAGTCAATGGTGTAGAATCACATTAGACCTAAGCCTTTCCCATAAACGTGTAGTTGGAATTATAGTCATGGGGAGGTAGCATGGCAAATTGGGTTTAACAATGACCCACCAACCATAGCAGTCCCCCATGCCTTGGGGTGACCAAAATGAGCTTGGATAATAACTAGGTGACCTAAGAATAGTGTTTCAACCTCAAAAACAAGCCAATATTGTGGGTAGATCACCCCAATGGCATTTAACAACTCTTGTGCTAGAAACCTCCTTAGTAACATTGTTGCTTCACAAATTCCACATAGTTAACCTAAACTTGTTTAGTTATGAGGTCCATTGCATCCTTAGTTATTAGATCATGGGTATGTAACATATAGAATTTGCCTCCATAAAAAAACGTCATATTCAATGCCTATTATAGGTTTTTTCCACCATGTCAAGCACAAATGTTAATGGATGTGCTAACAAAGATCTTACAAATAATTGAAATGTTATGAAGAAAACCATTTTCTAGCTTCATAATACATTGTGAAAAGATTTGCTTCACAAAGCTTTAAAGTAGAGATAAAGTCACAAATGAAGGTTTGTTAGCTTTGGGCAAATTTTGACAAACCTTGCACCAACTCCAACAAAGGAATGATGCAAGAAAGACCTAGCAATGTTTCAAGATCACAGATGAGTTCACAATTGGGCTTAATAATGTCAACACTTACACTATTCTTAACCATTTTTACAACCAAAGCTTTATATTCGCCAAGGATTTTCTTGGAAGGCGATACCATTGAAATCCAATGTGTCTTGATGTTTTTGAGAATCTTATTTCCTTTGCATTCAAGGAGTTTAACCAACTTATTTGCTCAAGATGATGCTTAGGACTATGGGCAAAATAATTATGCATAGATGTAAGCAAAACATTTAATTTTTCCCACCAAACTCAAACTGCTCAAAGTTTGGACAACCAAGTTTATGCAGTGTGTTATATAATGCACACCACTCATGAATGGAGCATGGTTATGCATCAACTTTGTGGTGACAACATTTTTGAAGCCCTAAAAAATTATCACTCCATCTACTCTAAAGTAAACCAACTTGTTTGCCACATCTGTTTTAGTCATGCCTCCAAACTCAACAAGATTCCACATAATAAGTTTAGTCAAATTAGTAGAAGTTGCACCATCCAAAACCCTTTATAGGTTAAGTAAAATTGGGACCCACTTCCACCTGTTAATCACATACAAATGAACTGAGATCCAATTTTGGTTGTCAATAGTGGCGACTTCGTCACAACTCATTGAAATGAATAATGTTTTTTAGACAACAACATTCATGGCTCACAACACTAGGCTATGCATTGTTTCAACCATTGTCCAACTTGTGGTATCTGACTAATGTTTTCAAAGATAATGTTCCACTTTCAAGAACTAGAAAAGCCTCTTGAAATTCTCAAAATTTGTCATTGGGCGCCTTTGTTGGAACAAATGGAAGATTGTAACAAATTGCACGTATTTCTTTTTTTTTCTATGTTTTATCACCATTTACAACTTGCACAACAACTATATCACATTCTCTTGAGGCATGTAGTTTTTCATTTTTCACATGAGCATTAGAAGGACAAAGAAAATATTGCCTTAGAATAACTCATTGTCTAGCCTTGCTACATTTTCCCACTCTAGAATATTTGATGAGGGAATCTAGTTTTGGAATTAATAACTTCTCCTTCCCTTTAATGTCAAAGCATATTTGCATCTTACCATTTTCATTTCCTGTCTAGTCCACATATTGGTTTAGACCGAGGAAAACCTAGCTACCCATCAATTTTGAAAAACTTTGTTTATTTCCCATTTAAATCTTTTTGGCCTTTCTTTCTTTGGTTCACTACTTCTAGGGTTTTACATATGATCTATAGATTCAGATGTGGGTGTAGATTTAGAAACCAACAAACTTTTACCCTTCACTACAACAAGAGATGTAGGTGACAATGAAGAAGGAGCTAAACTAGTAGAAATGCTAAGTGACTCACTAGGTGTGTGGTTTGTAGTATAATCAGGTATTGTAGAGGTTAAGAAGAAGAGACAAAACTTGAAGTTCTATAGAGGCTTCAAGGGTGCCATTTCCACAATAATGATTACAAATTTGATAGGAAAAAATTTAGTGACCTTCGATGTGTTGTAAAGCTCTCACAACGAACCTCTTAGCAAGAAACCAGAAGAAAGGTTGTTCAACACTTGAGTAGAAGACACGAACTCAATGAAACATTTCTAGGAAGCCAAGCTTGAACCCTAAACCCTACAACTTTCAAGATTTTGATGACCTTCAAACCTTGCATAACTACAAAAATAAAATAAAATACTTGAACATTCAACATGTTTTTTAGTTGAAAACTTGTGTACCTTTTTACATTCAATCTAGTCCTCCTAAATCCCTTGGGCCCCAAATAGTGTGTTTGCATTGCTCCTAAGGTCTTCCTACAAGATTTTCATTTATAGCTAGCCTAACATACTAAATCCAATCCTAACCAGAAAACACCCAAATCAAATCAAATGATTCAAAAGAAAGATTTGTACCGTGACCTTTTTAAATTGAAATTCAAATAAAAGTATAATGTCTTTTGGTTTCCTATTTCCTCCTTTAGCATTAAAAGCGTATCGATTTTGTACCTTGATCTTCTTTGAATGCACTCACACACAAGTAATGCATTCACATAGAAGTACAATGCTAATTTTCCGTTTGCTCCTTCACCATTATTTGCTTCTAGCTTCCATAACACAATCCAAAATTTAATGGAACCCATCCTACTAAATGTGCTACCAAGAAAGATCGACATTCATTACTAGCGACAATCTTAATCTCAATGTTGCATAACTGCTTACAAATGTTGTGCACTTTGAATGAAGTGAGATGCGAGAAGGGGCCCATAATGGGGAGGGTTGTGGCATTTGATAATGTAGGGTGGTCAATCTAAGCAACACCAAACCTAAGCTGTTGATCGAGTGGATGGCTATAACTTGTTGCCAAATGTTTACATCTTGGTGACTTGCCTTTAATCTAATGGTCAAATTCCTTTAGGTTGATTCATAAAGGCCTTTTTTTTGTCGTTACAAAATTTCGTCAAAAAAAAATACTAGACGAAATTGATCTTGGGTAACTTAATTCTTCTTCATATGTAATTTTTTTTGTTGGGTGTTGTGTACTAATATTATGTACACATAATTTTAAATTTTAATTGGATGCAATGTAGATGGAATTGAACCTAGTCGTAAATTGGATCGGGCTCCAAATGTAAAAAGTCCTTGAAAATAAAAGTAATACTTCTGAGTTCAAAAAATGGTTCACACCAAAGGTTTTATCAAATAAAAGAGAAAAAAGAAAACCTAATCTTCTTCTTCTTTTTTCAAAATCAAGAATCGAATAATAGTGATCCAAACCAAATGGAAAATCCCTTAGTTAAATGGGACAACATAAAGCAGAGACTATTGAAATACAATTGCACGATTGAATCATTATAGTTAACCAAAGAAGAACAATCATTTTTGTGTATATATTTTACTTGGAATTAAACCTAGCTATAAAACCAAACCTAGGGTTCTTGAATTTGAAAGAATGTGCCCAAATTGGAACAACAAGGTAATATAAAAAATTCAAGACGTTCAAATTATACCAAGGAAGCTACCAATTTTTTCGAAGTGTGAAAACCAACACCAAAAATTTAAAAAGGAAAATCTAACTAACATTAATTTGAACCAAGGTTGGGCAATAATCATTTTTTATAAAAATTGCCCAAGTTGTGTATTTCAGCAAATTCAAAGAACCTTACAAGGTGTTACCTTTCAAAGTATCGATCTTTTCAAAACCCAATTATTTCACATTTCATTCCCAATTTGTTCATTTCAATTGGTTGTATGAAATTAGTTATTTAAAATAAGTTTAGGGATTAAGGTTTTTAAAAAGTGTTAATATAAATTACAAATTATTTCTTGATATTCAAAATTAAGATTATGTGTTTAGAACTTAGAATACCATTCCAATGATCAAATGAAAAAAAATAAAAATCATCATAAAATATTACAACACATATATAACCAAGTATTTATAATTTCATTTCATTCAAATGAAAATTTAATTTCCTCCAATTTTTCCTTGAAGTCCATTTTAGTCTCAATCAAATCAATTCAAGAATCAATTTGAAAGGGGAATTACAACCAACCTTAAAGTCATTAAGTCAATTTTTAATCACAAAAATTAAAAAGTAGAAAATAGATTCGAGGTGATTTTTATTTGATTTTTTAATAAATTATTCAGTTAAACTTATTATTAATAAAAACTGATTTTTTTAATAAAAAAAACTAACAACAAAAAAAAATGCAAATTCAAAACCCCACTATAACAATGGAAATGGAAACATTATAAAAAAAAACACAAAATCAACTATGAAATTAAAAAAATGGTAATTCATAATTATGCAATGCAACAATGGAAGTTGATGAAAACTCTATTATGTTGGAATTAAAAGTAACAAATTAAATGATATACGAGTTAGTATGAAGGAATTAGAATGAAGAAAAAAATGAACAATTTTTTATCATCATTAAAAGTTAGGTTATTTTTACATCTTGCACAATCAAACAAAACATATGCATTATGCATGATTAGGCAAACTGATCATACATACAAAGAAAATACAATCTACACACCAATGTAAGTGATGACAAAACAATCCATACATAAAAACAAATAACAATGAAAAAACAATGAACTTAATGGAGGAATTTGAA
>Ga0116228_10007128_pt1 | contig 10012 bp, 7 predicted proteins | sample S1TSphfallax_2_FD_89694 | JGI IMG/M metagenome (GOLD analysis project Ga0116228, IMG submission 89694) | Host-associated microbial communities from peat moss isolated from Minnesota, USA - S1T2_Fc - Sphagnum fallax MG | ecosystem: Host-associated > Plants > Peat moss > Unclassified | place: USA...
AAGTGCTGGATTTTCAAAGTGTGGTGTTGTTTTTGCATACCCAACAGAAAGTAGGTGCTTGGTTTTCAAGTGTTCTTTTGCATACCCAACAGGAGTAAGTGCTTTGCTTGATCTTCAAGTGTTTTTTTTTGGTTTGTTTGCATACCAAACAAAAGTAGGTGCTTGATTTCAAAGTCTTGTTTGCAATTCCAACAGAAGTAGGTGCTTGGTTCCAAAGTGTCTCCTTGCATATTCCACCAGAAGTAGGTGGCTTGGTTTTCAACTGTTTTTTGCAGACCCAACAGATTTGGTATACTTGATTTCGAGTGGTTTTTCACAACAGAGCTCTGGGTGCCTGATTTTCAAGGAGTTTTTTTTTTGTTGCAGACCTAACAAAACTAGGGTGTTTTGATTCCTGAAATTTTTGGAGGGTTTTTTTTTGGTTGCAGTTACATCAAGAACTGAAAAAAGAACATCGTACATCATTTCTTGCATATCCAGCAGAACTAGGTGCTTAATTCCAAGTGTTTTTTGCAGACCTAACAGAACTGGGGTACTTGATTTCAAGTGGATTTTGTTGCAACAGGACTTGGGGTCCTTGATTTTCAAAGGGTTTTTTTTTTTTTTCCTTGCACACACAACAAAACTAGGGTGTTTTAATTCCTGAAACTTTTGGAGGTTTTTCTTGGGTTGCAGTTAACACAAAGAACCTGACAAAAATGTCATACTTTGTTCCACCATGTAACTATGGAATGGTGGAATATGATCTTAGCCGCTCGGGGCAGTGTCATCAGCTGAATTTTCCATTCCTGGAGCGTTTAAATCTGAAGACTGTTATTTATCTCTCATACGACCAGCCATCTCATGCTTTGTATGTGTCTACACTTTGTGTAACTTGTGGTGTTCTCCTCTTCTTCCTCTTCTTCAGATCTGTGATTTGGGTAAGTCAGACTTTGTCTCAATTTTGTATTTGAGGGAAAAAACCAAACAATATTCCACCATCTCATCCAACTCTCTATAGAATTTCAGCTTTTCCAAAGAATTTGGTGATGATATGACATGTTCACTGGGTTAGGGTTTTTGGGTTTCCCCTTTTTCCCTCCCCACCTTCCACACTTTCTTCTGTTGGTTGGATTGCTTAAGCTCAGTTATTGCTCTTGGTGATGTGGGACAGTTTGAGCTTTCTAGACGATCAAGGGATCGAGTTGAGAAGGCCATCAGGAGGTGATGAGGAGACTGATAACCTATCAAGCTTGATGTCAGAGGCAGAAGTTCTCTCAGCTCTGCAGGTGTTTACAAACTGTCATATCTGTTAGTCAACTTCGCTCCATGTGCATCAGTAGCAAAAGCTTCACATTTTCTCATTGACATCAAAAGACTTAGTAGGGCTCTTGGTTAAGATGCTTAAAAAGACAGATTTGAAGCTTTGTTATTGAATCCAGCAGTGGTCTCTGTTGTGCAGGTGATTTTGTCTCCACAAAACTACCCACTGCATGTCATGTGCAAATTTGGACATCACCGCACTGGTACAATTTTGTTCATCACCTTCAAGCCTTCGTTTAGTATATACCTGTTGCCCTCAGAGTTTTGCATTCTTTTTGAGAGAGGGACATGCATGCCCCTTGGAACCTTTTAGTTGCATGGGATTTTGAGTGCAGATTTGTGTAGTTTAGATGTTTTGTCTCCTCATTGACTAGACACAGTAACAAGAGAAAATTGGTGTTTCCATGTTAATTCAAGAAAAATTCAGCAAAAACAAAGATAATTCTGTCCTGATTGCAGTGGATATATGACTTTACGCAAGACCCACTGTTCTGGAGGACTTTGATCTGGCTCCCAACTTCATGGTTAGACAGTGGGATTTTGGATGATCAGATTGGGGTTGAGTAAAAAGAGAGAAGAACTTATCGCAATTAGACGCAGAAGTGAAGGTCATCCAATTGGTTGAAATGATAGGCTGACTGATGCAAATTGAGGTCTCCTTGGAGAAAATCAAAGACGGTTATGAATATCCAAATAAACTAGCTGAGAGCTAATCAACTGTTATCAGAGAGAATAGCTCTGCATTTGATCTGTGTGTGTTATGGGTGCCTTGATTGACTGGAATAGCATAAGAGCTGCAGTGTTTCAATCATATTTGGTGGTTGATTTTATTAAACATGAGAATGGGATTTGTGTCCAGGTACTGTTATTGGATGTTTGAGGAAGCTGCAAGGGTGGAACCTGACAGCAATCTTTGAGGAATACAGACGCTATGCGGGCAGCAAAGTTCGTTTTTTAAATGAACAGGTGCAACTTTCTTTGATGAATTCTACCAGCTTGTTTTTACTGAGGGGCAATGCTGTAAGTTTGCTGAGTATATTGGGCTATCAACAGTGTATTAGAGAGCTCCAAGCTCTTGCTGATTACAATCTACTTTTCTTTGTTTGGAAACAGCTGCAGTCGGTGCTCACATAGGTACCTTCTTGTTTTGTTTGTTGATGCAGTTTATTGAACTGTTTGACACGGATCTTGTTCGGATCCCTGTTGACCACCCAGCATGGTTGTGAAATCCAGACATACAAAGCTTGTTTTTCCTTCATGTAGATGAAATGTGACTTCTTCCCTTTATGGAGCAAATTTTTTTTAATTGCTTCTTCAACAGTGATCATGGAGATGGCTCAATCGTCCTGGTGAGGCTACTACACTACCTTGTGTACCATCATCCATTGCAATTTTGGGTTTGGGTATAAACTCTATCAAAGGATGAGCTGCAATCAGCTGGAGCTTGCAGTTCTTTGTACTCAAGCAAAGAGGACTCACTGTGCTCACTGCCATGGTGTGATGACATTGTGTGCAGGTTTAGGAAAAAACAAAACTTTGCCTAAGCCAAAGTCTCCACAGTTGAGAACCAAATAGGCATGTTTCCTTGATAAATGGGTTTTGGAAGTCTGCAGATCCTTCTTCTTTTTCTTCTTCTTCTTCTTCCAGAATCTAAGATCAATATCTGCAAATTGTTGCTATACTAAGAACAAAAACCAGTACCTGAAAACCAAGACAATAGCTAAAAAACTGCAAGTACTTTCATGGATTCCAAAGACATTTGCAAAAGATGTGAAGAACTTTCTGTTTTACCTTCCAAAGATCACCTTGTTTGTCTTCACAGCAACTGCATTGAATCATGTTTTGCCTGCAGTCATGCCTTGTCTTCTTGTTCCAGTGACAAAGATGGCTTGTCTTCTTGACCTCTTCTTACACGCATATCCATTCAGGAGGTACCAAATGGAATTGAGAGGATTTGATGACTCTACACCTTCCTCTTCTATTTGTTTGTATGGATAATTGTTGCAATCGATCACATGTTTGTTGCAATAGATCAAGCACCTTTTTATATACCCTTGCTCATGTCTACACATTCCAATCATAGTGGGCTTCAAGAGGGAGCAAGGTATATTGCATGAGCAAAATCTTGGTTGAACAATCCACTGCTGTCATTGCTGCTGGAGCAGCTGAAACATTCGTGGATTGTATGGTCTCTCATTGCCATGCAAACTTTGTCTTCACTTTCCTTTGCAAAGATTGCCAACCTTGTTCTTGCCAACTTTGTTTTTCACCTTCTTCTGGAAAGATTGCCTTCAACCTCTGTCTTCACCTCACTCTGTAGAGAATGCCAACCTATATTCTACACCTTCTGCAGAGTTTAGTTTTGAGGAAGAAGTTTTGGTGTCTTCACTCACCTTCCTCTGCAGAGATCTTACATTTAAGTTTTGTGATAGTTTGCAAATGTGATCAATGATGAGGTAGGAGAATTCATGGACAAGATTGAATGCTTGTGGCAAAACTGCAAACAGATTTCATTATTGAATTGTGATGCTTCAGTGTGTGCAACAGTGAAACCACTTCATCATGAGGTTGAAGCATCCTTCTTCATCTGATCAGAGCATCATCCTTCTTTTAAGTACATTCCAAGGTCATGCAGTCTCAAGGATTCCCCTGATCCTCAGGCAAGTGATTAGTTTGTTGCATTTTTGTAAGCTTGACATCTGATGATAAAAGAGATCTGCATTGCGACTAAAAAGTGAACTTTGCAACCTGAAGGGCTAAGAGAAAACTGGGACTTCCAAATGAAAGTCCACAACTAGTAAATAGTTGGTAGCACTGATGGCAGCCTGGGTAGGACCCATTGACGCCTTAAGGACATTGTCACAGTTTCAGAATACTTACTTTTGTCTATAGAGAGAGAGAAAACATTTTTTTGAGCTTTATACAAGCTAGGTAGGGTTTGTTGCTATGAGAGTTTGGCACAGCTGGAGCATCGGCATGGTGTACTTGCTTTGCTGCTGCTTGTTTCTTTAATCCTAAGCACTATTCAATTGATGATACAGAAAGAGGGGAAGCCTATAGTGGATTGGGCTTGATAGATTGCTCATATAGTGAAGAAGAATTTGATAAGGCCAAGAGATGAGAGCTTCTTAACTTTGTCAGGACTTTGTGGAGAGAATGCAACCAGAAAGTCAATGTTGAATGCTTAGATACTTTGCTCAATTTCAAATGCGGTTTTTTTCAATTGTTTAATCTCTTGGCAAAAGGTGATTCTAGTCTAGTCAACACAACTATTTGTGAAGTGTGGATTTCCGAAGTAAAATTGGGTGAAAAGTGATCATAGAAGCAAGTTAAAGCTCTTAAAACATTGCATGCATAATTGCACGTGCAAAAGAAGCAAATGCCATGCAAAGATATATCAAAACATCTTTGATATATTTGAAGTGGCATGAAGAATCATAAAATTGTGCCTTTACATATAGATTCAAATTGATTTTATTGTAGTTTTGTAGATTTTTCAGTTTCAATACATACTACTTTTGTTCTAATGGGTACATTGTTAAATAAATGGACTTCTTATTACAAGCATATTTGCCACCTGTGCACAAGCAAAAATGAAGAACTACACAATTCACAGCCCATCAATGCAAAGGGTAAAGTGTTTTCAGCCCTTCACCGCAAAGATCCAATGCAACACTTGCTGAGCACCATGGCGGATCTTCCGGACCACAACTCACGTTTGTACAGACAGATGCCAGCAACAAATGGGATTGGCTGTGGCAAGCTAGTTCAATGTCATGTGGATTCTGTATAACATTGGAAGCAGAGTAATACAGATCTTGAGCTTTTGCATCCTTAAGGAAACAAGGAAATGGTCAGATCCATCACAAATCAAACTGGATTTCACACAGCATGTAGAGAGTGATTGAGAAGCATAAATAGCATCTGATTTGGTGCAAGTGAAAGAGCAAAACATTGCATTCATGTTCAAAAGATTTTCAGCAACCATATCAATCAATTTGATTCTTCTAAGATTGAATTGTTAGGACTTTGTTACAAAAAGAATCTGGTCTACTTTAGAAATTGCTGTGTACATACACATATTATACAGTCGGCAATCTGAACCATCTCATATCTACAACTATGAGTGGTGTGACTTGCTGTCTCCATTTCCCTGGGCAAGTGAACTCTGACCTCCTGCAAGCTTGCAGTCAACTTGATCCCGTTCCAGAGACTCCATGTCTTCATGGTTGGGTTCACAACATTGACATCAGAGGATCCCAGCAATACCAAGCATTATGAGTGCCAGAGCTGACTCGACAGAGATGGGACACCAAGAACATGATGTGTGCTGCATATCCTTGTCATGGTCACTACCTGACAGTGTCTGCCATGTTCTGTGGGACACATGAGTACCAATGAAGTTGAAGAACAGGTGCTCAATATGCAGAACAGAAACTCATCTTTCTTTGTGGAGTGGATTTCCCAACAACTTCAAATTTCAGTCTGTGATATCCAATGCAAAGGCTTGAAACTGTTGTCAAAATTCATTGGAGACTAAACAGCTAGCAATCCAGGTACTTTTGTGCACACATTGTTGTACAGCAATCCAAGCATGTCCATCAATCCATCATTCCCTGTGCTTGTAAGTCCATTTCCTGCCTGGAGCAGCAGTTGTCTCCCAAATAGCTACTCAGCTGAAGCCAGGAGGTAAGGAAGGTGTGAAACTGTATGATCACCATAAACCCCACAACATTGTGTTGCAGCAGAATCTGTTCAATAAAGTGAGTGAGCAGTTCACGGCCATGTTTCAGAGGAGGGCCTTCTTGCATTGGTACACAGGAGAAGGCATGGATGAGATGGAGTCCACAGACGCAGAGAGCAACAGGAATGACCTCATATCAGCAATACCAGGATGCTTGGTGCTGACAATGATGATGGTGAGTATGACAAGGAAGAAGAATACTTTTCAGCTATACTCTTGGGTGCATACACATTGCAACTGTGCAGGTCTCTGATTTACCCAGGCTGATAAGTAACACTTCTCCAACATGAAGAAGAAACCTGCAATGTCATCCACCAGAGTCACAATTGCAAGGAGATGTCTTGATCCTCCATTGTCTACACAGGAGGACATAGGTTTTTGCAGAGTGACATAGTGTATCAGTCCACATGCAGGCCTGCCAAAAAGAAGCATCAAAGTAAGAGGGAAGGTTCTGACATGGAGCAGGAATGTGAAAGCTGATGGCTGCAGATCTAATAGCCTGGTTTTCTCTCAAATTTCTTATCTCTATAGGCACTTAGGGTTATGAATAGGTAGGAGATTGCAGAGAAAATTCCAGAACAACACTGTGAAGATAAACCACTCTGTAGGATCCAGGAAAAAGCTAAACCAACCATGACAAGAAGAAGAATGAGTGCAGTTCTGACCTTGTGAGTGTCAGAATGTTTTGCTTCAGAAGAACTGCATAAGAGAAGTGCCCAAACCAAGCTCTGCAGGACATCCATGCTTCCGATAGCTCTGGGATGGATCTCCTAGGCCCTTGCACACAAGGCTTGAGTTGCTGCAGAAATCCAGTAACAATCAGTTGGTCTGGGAAGGGGGGCAGGAAGAGCTGGCAAGGACTTGAAAGAAGACGGCAGGGTAGAAGCTGCTCCTTGTAAAATGCACTTGTATCAACAGTGTCATTGAAAGATATGCACTGTGGGGATTTCAATGCCTGCTTCCTTGAGAAATGGAATGGCCTCAAGTCTTCGGTTGACAAGATCATCATAGAAGATGTATTCAGCTTCATAATCATGCAAGGGAAGCTCTTTCTTCTGTGAGGTATGGTAGTGATGCTTTGTTCCATTGAACTTCCCAAAACCAAACAGGTTCACCTCATCACAGATCCCGAGCGCAAGCATGACAGCTTGCAAGCCAGAAGAGTAATGGAATGTGGAGCCCTCATGCGCATCACTCCACTCACTCAGAGGTCTCCCCGTCTTCTCCACAAAATCCTTGGCTGAGTACCATTTCACCATTCTTGCTGTCAAACAATCAAATTGGGGATCGGTGACAATGAGAGGAGAGGTTTGCATGGAACTGCAGACAGCAACATCCATCAAGTGTATCAACTGGCAGACATACATGACAATGGGGACATTGGTACCATAGGGATGGCAAAAGCATTGAAATCTTCTGGAGCATTGATGAAGAATGTTGCTGTTGATGAAGGCAATTGTGGTTTTCTTCCCAACAAATCTCTCAAACCCCATGGTCCTGGCATTATTGAGCCGCATCACCATCTCATGCTCATCGATGATTGCACCGTAGCTCCTGTTCAAGAGAATGCCACTGTTGCCCACCACGGCACAGGTGTGGTATCTTCTTCCTCTGCTCTTTGCTGTGTCGCCGTTGTCGATCGGATCCTTGACTGTGGAGAGCAATCTTTGCATCACCTTCGGCTCGAAGCGCTGCTTGGTCGTCACCCACGTATTCACCAACAGACGGAACCTGGGCCAGAAGGGTATGTACTTGGGAGAAGCTCGCAGTGCACGCCACTCTGGGTTTCCTCTCCATCTGCTGCTGCTCAGCTTTCGCCGCTCCTCCAGATCTTGATGTTGGTAATAGTAATGATCTTTGTTGCTGCTGCGGAAGTGGTTTCCTTTAGATAAAAAGCGAATGGAGGAGGTGTCGTAAGAGGAGCGTCGGTAGCCGGCGCTGTCTTCTTGCAAGCTTCCATCCAGTAGCTGCTTGGCTAGTTCCCACTCTTGCTCCTGCACCGGATCGATTGCGGAAAATGCAAGAAGCGTCCGATTGTCGCTGGTGGTGGCAAACAACAACTTCTTCTTCTTCAAACCAAGCGTCTCTTCTTCATGTTCTCGCACAAGAACTTGATCGTGATGAGCCATGGCCTCCACCTCCTTGGAGCTCTTGAGAACCGCCACTGCTGTCGTCGTCGTCGTCGTCGTCATGGTCGGTTGCCAAAGCAGCTGTACAGATCTCAACACCGTCACAGCGATGACGAGGAGCACCAAACTGCTGAAACAAAAAGCTCTGGAACGCCAAGGCTTGGAGCAAACCCGAGCCACGACCGCCGTCATCATCAACCCCATTGTCGTCGTCCACGAGTCTTCTTTCTTCTTCCCTCCAAGGACCACCATCACCAACATCCACATACTCATCGAAACAAAAGAGAAGCGGACAACAACAAAAACAACCCAAACCCGGACTCACTCACTCACTCACTCACTCGCCAAAGACAAGTGAAGACGGACAAAACCTGACAACAAGACACGAGACACCAAATCCTGATCACCACCAACAACAGCAACTCCAGAAAACACACAATATGGCCAAAATTCTCGACACAAAATGCACTGTCACACAACAACAACACACCAAGATTCATACTGTTGTTGTTGGTGTTGTTGTTGCTGCTGCTGTTAGCTATGTTCCTCTTGTTGCTGCTACTGCTACTACTGCTTCTTGCTCCATCAAAATGGTGGAGCTACCAAAACATGTCCCAAGATCCAAACTTTGATGAAGCAACTGCTTTTCTTCTGCAGTTATGGTGGTGATGCAGGTGATGGTGGCGATGGCGGTGGTCCCGTCTCCTCCCGACCCCTGAACTCCCCCTTCCCTGCTTGCACACCTCTCGCTTCATTCCGACAAGAAACGACCTGTTTGTTTGTGCAATCCCTGCCACAAACAAACAAACAAGCAGCCAAAAAGACAAAGAAAGCAAAGGAGCCAAAAAAGGAGCAAAAAAAAGGGTTAGTTGGCTGGCTTACTGACTGACTGGCTGGCTGCCTGGCTGCTCTTCTTTTCTACTTAGTGGGGATTCTTGCTTGTTTGTTGTTGGCCTTTGCCTACCAAGGCCCTTAAGGAAATTGTGTTTAGATTCATTATAGAGTAGAGTAGCTCAAGGGATTTTGGCCCATACTAGGTGACCAAATAAGTTTATTTTTATATGAGGATTTTTGAAAGATGATATTTTTTTTTGGCTTGTGTTGAAACTTGGGATTAGTTATTATAGAGTTATAATAATATCTTGTAAAGGATTTTGGTTTCTTTTAGAGGATTTTGTGAAGATTATATTTTTTTCATGATGAAATATTTGAGTTTTTTTATAATTCTTCTTTTGCATTAACATACTTTTTCATGTAAAATGGCAAGGCCGCACTATTCCACACCCCTTGTTAGCCTTGCCTACCAAGGCAAGGATATTGTGTTTAGATTCATTATAGAGTATAGTAACTTAAGGGATTTTGGCCCATACTAGGTCACCAAATAGGTTTATTTTGATACGAGGATTTTTTTAAGATGATATTTTGGCTTGTGTTGAAACTTGAGATTAGTTATATAAAGTTATAAAATATCTCGAAGGATTTTTGTTTCTTTTAGAGGATTTTTTTGAAGATTATATTTTTGCACAGTGAAACACTTGAGTTTTCGTAAATCGATTTTTGCCTTAAGATACTTTTTAATGTAAATGGCAAGGCCACAGTGTAACACACCCCCCAGGGTGTTTGTTTTGCTTGCTTGCTTGGGTTGTTCTCAGTTTTAGTCTTTTTTATTATTATTATGGGAATTTTACACTCTCAATTATTAATTAGTGTAGGTATTATTTTGTTTTTAGTTTTAGTCATTTTTAAAATTATTATGGGAATTTTACACTCTCAATTATTAGCTAGTGTAGGTATTATTTTGTTTTTAGTTTTAGTCTTTTTTAAAAATTATTATGGG
>Ga0116228_10007129_pt1 | contig 10011 bp, 9 predicted proteins | sample S1TSphfallax_2_FD_89694 | JGI IMG/M metagenome (GOLD analysis project Ga0116228, IMG submission 89694) | Host-associated microbial communities from peat moss isolated from Minnesota, USA - S1T2_Fc - Sphagnum fallax MG | ecosystem: Host-associated > Plants > Peat moss > Unclassified | place: USA...
AATGCCGGTGCGGCGGATTCGCTCGCCAATCCCGGCCCGATGATGGGCGTCTACGATGGCGCAACACCGGAAACGCTGCCCAACCGCACCAGAATGCTGGTGACCGCCCTGAAAGCCAGCGATTCCACAATGACGGACGCCGCCATCACCAACGACCTTCTGGCCGCCTACTGCCCCGTCATCGCCGCCCAATCCGGCCTAAGCCACGCCGAAAAAGAAGCCGCCCTCGAAAATTTCGTCGCCGGCGCCCAACCCCTCATCAATGCCCCGGCCCCGGTTGCCAAGTCGAATTAAGGCGCTCCGCTCCGTCATTGCGAGCGGCGCGAAGCAATCCATCTTCCTAACCGCCTCTAGAGCGCGATCGTTTGAGGTGCGCTCGCTTGAGCGCGCCGAAAACGTGAATCGCCCTCAGCAAAAAGCTAGAGCGTGATCGCTACATGAAGCGATCACGCTCTAGTGGACGGGACGTTTTATGACCGTACCCCACGTCCAAACCCTAACCGGCGCGGCAATAACCCCGCATTTGCCAGCCCTCGCAAAACTGCGCATCACCGTGTTCCGCGATTGGCCCTACATCTACGACGGCGACACCGCCTATGAAGAAAACTACCTCAAAATCTACGATTCTGCGCCCCGCGCCGCGATTGTTTTTGCCTTCGATGGCGAAACAATCATCGGCGCCTCCACCTGCCTGCCGCTGGCCGATGAAACCGGCAACGTGCAAGCGCCGTTTGTGGCAAACGGCTTTGATGTTTCGAAACTGTTCTACTTCGGCGAAAGCGTGCTGCTGAAAACCTATCGCGGCCACGGTCTCGGCGTAAAATTCTTCGAAGCCCGCGAGGCCCATGCACGCAGCTTCACCACCTACACCACCGCCACCTTCTGCGCCGTCCAACGCCCCCAAACCCACCCCCTCCGCCCCGCCGCTTTCATCCCGCTCGACGATTTCTGGACCCACCGCGGCTACACCAAACAACCCCACCTGCAATGCAAAATGTCCTGGCTGGATTTGAATGAAACCGAAGAGACAGAAAAACGGCTGATGTTCTGGACAAAGACCTTGTAGGATGGGTGGAGCGCAGCGTAACCCATCACTTGGCTTGCCCTACGAGAGCAAGCAAAGAGATTGGTTACACCCTGCTTCGCAAGAATTCACCCATCCTACGGCGTAATTCATTGGCAAACACCGCATCCCTGATCAAAACAATCCTCGCCCTCACAGCCGCCACCATAATCGGCCTGGCCGGCTGGGCCCTAACCGCCCCAATCCTCATCCATCTGGTCGGTTTTTTCGACAAGCCAGACTCCCCAGGCGACCCAGAGGGCCTCGGCTACATCTTCTATTCCATCGGCGCCATCGTTCTTGTCCTGCCGTTATGGATCTGGCTTGCCTATCGCGCCTACCGCCTCATCAAGCGCCTGTTGCCGTCCGGTTAGAGCGCGATCGTTTGAGGTTGGCTCACTTGAGCCAGCCGAAAACGTGAATCGCCCTCAGAAACAAAGCCAGAGCTTGAACGCGCTTTAAGCGACCACGCTCGAGCAGCACTTCCCCTTGGGAAATCCGCAATACCGTATAAAACCCCCGCATGAAACTCGCCCTCGCCCAGTTCAGCGTCGCAGCGCCAAAAAGCGTCGCCGATTTTTTCGCCCGCCTCGCCGCTACCGCGCACGAGGCAAAATCCGCCGGCGCCGACATTCTTTTGCTCCCCGAATACGCATCCATGGTCCTCGCCGGCGTCTTCATCAAATCACCGGACATCGCCGCCGAACTGGAAGCGGTGGTCGCCCATGCGGACGCCCTCATCGCCGCCATGCAGGACATCGCCAAGGGAGAAAAAATCTTCATCCTCGGCGGCACGGTGCCCATGCGGAGCGGCGCAAAAATCTACAACCGCGCCCCCTTCATCAGCAGCACCGGCGCGCTCGTTTTTCAGGACAAGCAATCCATGACGCGTTTCGAAGCGGAAAAATGGGGCATCACCGGCGGCGCCGGCCCGAAAATCTTCGAAACCCCGTTCGGCAAAATCGGCATCTCCATCTGCTACGACAGCGAGTTTCCCCTGCACGTCCGCGCCCAGGCCACTGCCGGTGCAGACATCATCCTGATCCCCAGTTGCACGGATTCCATCGCCGGCTTCAACCGCGTCCGCCTTTCCGCCCGCGCCCGCGCGGTGGAGAACCAATTTTTCACCGCCACCTCGCCGCTGGTCGGCCTTGCCCCCTGGAGCGGCGCCATCGACGAAAACCACGGCTACGCAGCGGTCTTCGGCCCGCCCGACCACGGTTTTCCGGAATCCGGTGTTTTGGTCCGCGGCGAATTAGACGCGCCCGGCCTCGTCTTCGCCGATATCGACCGCGCCAGGGTCCAGAAAGTCCGCCTTGAAGGCGGCGTGTTGAATCACCGGGACTGGCCAGACCAAATCCCGCCCTGCCCCATCGTCAACCTGGAATGAGCAAAATTTTCATCATCGCCGGCGAAGCCAGCGGCGATGTTCTGGGCGGCCGGCTGATGACCGCCCTGCACCAGCTCCACCCTGATATCGAATTTTCAGGCATCGGCGGTCCCCGCATGGCCGAAGCCGGCCTTGAATCATTGTTCCCCATGCAGGAACTCGCCCTCATGGGCCTCGCCGAAATCCTGCCCCGCCTGCTGCCGCTCCGCCGCCGGATCCATGAGACCATCGCCGCCATCAAAGCCGCCCAGCCTGACGTGTTGGTGACCATAGACAGCCCTGGTTTTTCGCTCCGCATCCTGAAAGCGGTGCAGAATATCGGCTTGAAACGCGTCCACTACGTCGCCCCGCAAGTCTGGGCCTGGCGCCAGGAGCGCGTGAAAAAATTCCCCGGCCTTTGGGACGAGCTTTTATGCCTGCTCCCCTTCGAGCCCGAGTTTTTCGCCCCCTACGGCGTCAACCCGCATTTCGTGGGCCATCCGGTCCTGGAATCCGGCGCTGATTCCGGCAACGCTCAGCGTTTTCTGTCCCGCCACAGAATCCTGCCCAACGCCACGCCGATCATTCTGCTCCCCGGCTCGCGCGTCACCGAAACCTCTCGGCTGATGCCCGTTTTCCGTGAAACCATCGCACGTTTGCAGGCGCAAATCCCGCACCTCGTCCCCATCCTCGCCGCCGCGCCCGGCATCGCCGACGAAATCGCTGCGCAAGCCGCCGACTGGCCGGTAGAACCCATCATCGTCCGCGACATTTCCAGCCGCTACGATGCGTTTGCCGCCGCCAAAGCCGCCCTCACCAAATCCGGCACCTCCACCCTGGAACTCGCCATGGCCGGCGTGCCCATGGCCGTCACCTACCGGGTGAACGCCATGAGTGCCGCCATCGGCCGCCGCCTCATCAAGGTCAAACACGTCGCCATGATCAATCTATTGGCCAACAGCGCCCTGGTTCCCGAATTGCTGCAACAGGATTCGGCGCCGGACAAATTAGCCGCCACGCTGCAAACCCTGCTCAACGACACATCCGCCGCCGCCGCCCAGCGCGCCGGTTTTTCGGCCGCCCTCGCCTCATTGCGCGCGCCCGAAGGCACACCTTCCAACGCCGCCGCAACCGCTATATCCGCCTGGCTATAACGCTTGCTGTTCAGCCCGCAGCACCTATGTTACGTCAACGCAAAACGGGAGCAAAACCATGACTCATGCAACGCAATTCTACATAAACGGCGAATGGGTAGACCCCGTCACCCCGCATCTGTTTGACGTCATCGACCCCGCAACCGAAGAAGCCTACGCGCAAATTTCTTTGGGCAGCAAAGCCGACGTGGATAAAGCGGTTAAAGCCGCCCGCGCTGCATTCGAGACTTTTTCGCAAACCAGCAAACAGGAACGCATCGACCTGCTGAAAAGCATCTTGAAGGCGTACAAGGCGCGCTACGCGGATGTCGCCGCCGCCATCACCCAGGAAATGGGCGCCCCCACAGCACTCGCCACGCAGGCCCAGGCAGCCATCGGCGTCGGCCATATTTCCCAGATGATCGCCGTGCTGGAAAAATTCGAATTCGAGCATTTGCAGGGCACCACCCTCATCGCCAAGGAACCCATCGGCGTGGTCGGCATGATCACGCCCTGGAACTGGCCGATCAACCAGATCACCTGCAAGGTCTGCCCCGCCATCGCCGCCGGCTGCACGATGGTGCTGAAACCGTCAGAAATCGCCCCGATGGACGCCATTATTTTTGCCGAAGTGATGCATGAGGCCGGGGTGCCGAAGGGTGTGTTCAACCTGGTGAATGGGGATGGCCCGGGTGTGGGCACCGCCCTTTCCGAACACCCCGACATCGATATGATCTCCTTCACCGGCTCCTCGCGCGCCGGCATTTTAATCGCCAAAGCCGCCGCGGACACCATCAAGCGCGTCCATCAGGAACTCGGCGGCAAATCCGCTAATCTGCTCCTCGACGACGTGGATGTAAGCCGCGCCGTACGCAAAGGCGTGATCGACTGCTTCCAAAACTCCGGCCAGTCCTGCAACGCCCCCACCCGCATGTTCGTGCCCGAATCCATGAACGCGCAGGCCATCGAAATCGCCAAGGCAACCGCCGAATCCATAAAGGTCGGCCCGCCCACCGCGGAAGGGACCACAATGGGCCCTGTCGTCTCGGAAGTGCAGTACAACAAAATCCAGGGCCTCATCCAAGCCGGCATCGAGGAAGGTGCCACCCTCGTCACCGGCGGCCCCGGCCGGCCGGAGGGCCTGAACCGCGGCTATTACGTCCGCCCCACCGTTTTTGCGAACGTCACCCCAGACATGCGCATCGCCAAGGAAGAAATATTTGGCCCCGTCCTGTCCATCCTCACCTACAAATCGGATGAAGAAGTCATCGCCGAAGCGAACAACACCGTCTACGGCCTCGCCGCCTATGTGCAGTCCAAAGACCGCGCCCGCGCCCAGGCCGTCGCCAAAAAAATGCGCAGCGGTAACGTCTACATCAACTACCCCCCCGGCGACATGAACGCCCCCTTCGGCGGCTACAAACAATCCGGCAACGGCCGCGAATGGGGCCAATGGGGCTTGGAAGAATTCCTCGAAATCAAAGGAATCGTAGGCTACGAAGCCGCATGACTCGTAGGGTGGGTTAGCGAAGCGCAGCTTCGCGTAACCCACCATCTTCGTTGCCGCGTCTGACGAATGAAGACTGACCACTGGAGACTGATCATGGGCATGCTCGTCAACGGAAACTGGCAAACCGACGATGCCGCCAACCGCACTTCCCCAAAATTCCAGCGCCAGGACAGCAGCTTCCGGAGCAGAATCACTGCGGACGGCTCTTCCGGCTTCCCCGCCGCCCCCAAGCGCTACCACCTCTACGTCTCACTCGCCTGCCCCTGGGCGCACCGCACCATCATCGTCCGCAAATTAAAAAAGCTGGACGCTCTGATCCCCATGACCATCGTCAGCCCGGACATGCTGGACAATGGCTGGTTTTTTGAATCCCCCGAACCACTGCTCGGCGCCAAATATCTTTATGAACTCTACGCGAAAGCAAAGCCCGACTACACAGGCCGAGTCACCGTCCCCGTCCTGTGGGACACGGAGAAAAAAACAATTGTGAACAACGAATCCGCCGACATCATCCGCATGTTCGAATCCGAATTCGACGAATGGGCCGACACTTCATTCGATCTATACCCGGAACATCTGCGCGGAGAAATCGACGCCTTCAACGCCAAACTCTACGACAACGTCAATAACGGCGTCTACAAAGCCGGTTTTGCGCGGGACCAGGCGGCCTACGAAGACGCCGTCAAAAACCTTTTTGCCATGCTCGGCGAAATCGAAAACATGTTAACCCGCCACAGCTATCTCTTCGGCGAAAAACTCACCGAATCAGACATCCGCCTCTTCACCACCGCCATCCGCTTCGACCTGGTCTATTACAGCCACTTCAAATGCAACATTCGCCAAATCCGCGACTATCCAAACCTGCAAGGCTGGCTCAAGGAACTTTATCAAACCCCCGGCATCCATGAAACCGTGAACCTCGCCCAAATCAAACGCCACTACTACCACAGCCAAACCTGGATAAACCCCTCCGGCATCGTCCCCGTCGGCCCCGAACTGGACCTAACAACCCCGCACAACCGCGACTGACGACTGACAACTACCTAGTGAGTCCCGCCTCCATCGCCGCCACCGCGCTGATATTCACAATCCCCCGCGCCGTCACACTCGGCACCGCAATATGCAGCGGCCTCGCCAGCCCCAGCAACAGCGGCCCTACCGTGACACCCTCGCCGCTCGCCTTCACCAGATTATACGCAATATTCGCTGAATCAATGTTCGGCATCACCAGCAAATTCGCCGTACCCGTCAGCGTGGAATCCGGAATCGCCTGCGCCCGTATCTGCTCCACCAGCGCCGCATCCGCATGCATTTCTCCATCAATCTCCAGTTCAGGATTCTCAGCCCGTATCAAAGCCACCGCCTGCCGCATCTTTCGCGCCGACGGCGAATTGGAAGCCCCAAAATTAGAGTGCGACAGCAACGCCACTTTCGGCGTTATCCCAAAATGCGCCACCGTCTCGGCCGCCAGCACCGTCAGCTCGGCAATTTCCTCGCAAGACGGGTCCACATTTACGTGGGTGTCGCAAAAAAACAGCACGCCGGCCTGCAGGATCAGCGCCGTCATCGCATACACGCGGCGCACGCCAGGCCTTCGCGGGATGATCGGCAGCGCGTATTGAAACTGCCGCCACCAATCGCCGGTGCCGCCGCAAATCGCCGCATCCGCCTCGCCATTTGCCAACAGCATTCCCGCCGCCACAGTCGGCCGCTTCTGCAATTGCCGCACCGCCGCTTCCGGCGTCACCCCCCGCCGCCCCACGCGTTTTTCGTAATCCTTCAACAACGTCGCAAAGAGCGGCTTGTCCTGCTCAAAATCGACAATCCGCACATCAATCCCCGGCTTCATCCGCAAGCCCAGCGCCGAAATCCTGGCCGCAATGGCCATGCCACGTCCAATAAGAATCGGGTGCGCCATCCCGTCATCAATCACCGTCTGCACGGCGCGCAAGGTGCGCTCATCCTCGCCCTCGGCATACACAATCCTAGGGCACGCCTTGCGTGCTGCTTCAATAACAGGGCGCAACAGCTGGCCGGAGCGAAAAACAAACCGCTCCAGCTCATGCTTGTAAACATCCCAATCCGGGATCGGCTTGCGCGCCACCCCGGCATCCATCGCCGCCCGCGCCACTGCCGGCGCAATATGCATAATCAGCCGCGGGTCAAACGGCTTTGGAATAATATAATCCCGCCCAAACACCGGTGCGATGCCGCCATAAGCCGCCGCCACACTGTCGGAAGCTTCAACCCGCGCCAGCTCCGCAATCGCCTCCACCGCCGCCAGCTTCATGCTCTCGGTAATCGCCGTCGCCCGCACATCCAAGGCGCCGCGGAAAATGAACGGAAAGCAGAGCACATTATTCACCTGGTTCGGATAATCCGACCGCCCCGTCGCGATAATCGCATCCGGCCGGCCTTTCACCACCAGCTCCGGCAAAATCTCCGGTTCCGGGTTCGCAAGTGCGAGGATCAGCGGGTTAGGCCCCAGCAGGGGCAAAAATTCCTCCTTGAAAACCCGGGGCGCTGAAAGGCCCAAAAAGATATCCGCCCCCTGCAACACTTCCTTCAGCACCCGCGCATCCGTCTGCCGCGCCACGTGCAGCAAGGTGGGGTCCAAATTCGGCCGTCCCTTGTAAACCACCCCCTCCTTATCAGTCATCGTGATATTTTCGGGGTTCGCGCCAAGTGCGACCAAAATGTTCACGCAGGAAAGTGCGGCGGCCCCGGCGCCGGACGTAACAATTTTGACCTCCCCGATTTTTTTCCCCTGCACCCGCATTGCATTCAGCACCGCGGCGCCCACGATAATCGCCGTCCCATGCTGGTCATCATGAAAGACCGGTATCTTCATCCGCTTGCGCAGCGTCTGCTCGATATGAAAACATTCCGGCGCCTTGATATCCTCCAGGTTGATCCCCCCAAAAGTCGGCTCAAGGCTTGCCACAATCTCAATAAATTTTTCCGGGTCCTGCTCATTCACCTCGATGTCAAAACTATCGATCCCGGCGAATTTCTTGAACAGAACCGCCTTGCCCTCCATCACCGGCTTGCCGCCCAGCGCGCCGATATTGCCCAGCCCCAGCACCGCCGTGCCATTGGTGATCACCCCCACCAGATTGGCGCGGGACGTATAGTCGAAGGAAGAATCCGGGTCCGCCACAATCGCATCGCAGGCTGCCGCAACGCCGGGGGAATAGGCCAGCGCCAGATCGCGAGACGTTTCCATCCGCTTGGTCGCCGTAATGGCCAGTTTGCCGGGCCGGGGAAAGCGGTGGTAATCCAGCGCCGCTTTGCGTAAATCCTCGTCCATGTTTCTGCTCCTCCCAGTTCCGCCCGCTTTTCATGCGCCCCACGCTTATGTGAGGCAACCCATCGGCGTTTTCGGGGGGTGGTGCGGTCGAGAAGACTCGAACTTCCAAGGGGTTTCCCCCACAAGCACCTCAAGCTTGCGCGTCTACCATTTCGCCACGACCGCATCTCGCAACTGCGCGGGCTATAGACCATGCTGAAACCGCCGACAACATGGGCCACCGCCCCCGGCCTCACAGCGTATGAGGACGCGGTCGCCGCCATGCAAACCCGCATCGCCGCCATCCGCGCCGGCACCGAGCCGGAGCTGGTGTGGCTGGTCGAACACCCCCCGCTCTACACCGCCGGCACCTCCGCCAGCCCGGAAGACCTGAAGGACGCCCGCTTCCCCACCCATGCCGCCGGCCGCGGCGGCCAATGGACCTATCACGGCCCCGGCCAGCGCGTCGCCTACACCATGCTGGACCTGACAAATCCGCACGGCACCGTGCCCGCCCGCGACGTCCGCGCTTTCGTGCACGGATTAGAATCCTGGATGATCGCCACCCTGGCACAATTCGGCATCAAAGGCGAAATTCGGGAAGGCCGGGTAGGCATCTGGGTGGTAACGGGGGGAACGGAAGCAAAAATAGGCGCCATCGGCGTGCGCGTCTCCCGCTGGGTCAGCTGGCACGGCCTGGCCCTCAACGTCGCGCCGGACCTGTCCCATTTCTCCGGCATCGTCCCCTGCGGCATTTCCGAGCACGGCGTCACCAGCCTCGCCGCCCTCGGCGTGCCTGCCAGCATGGCGGAAGTGGACAGCGCCTTAAAAACCAGCTTTTACAAAATATTCGGATGAAAATTTTTCTCTACGGCACCCTTGCCGACCCCGATGGTTTCAGCCGCTGCGCCGGCCGCCCCGCCTTCCACCCCCCCATCCCCGCCGTGCTCCCCGGCTATCGGCGCGTCCTGCTCCGCAGCACCCGCTACCCCACGCTGCGCCGCGCCCCGCGCGATGCCGTCCACGGCGTGCTCATGCGCATCAACGCCAACATGCTGACCCGTTTGCAAAACTATGAATCCGCCCGCTACCGCCGCATCCCCGTCCGTCTCCAAACCCCCACCGGCCCCGCCCGCGCGGTTTGCTTCATGGGCGACGCCCCAACCCGCGTTTCCTGGATCCCTGACGAGAAGCTGATGACGTTAAGGTCACGGAGTTTTTAACGAAGCTAACGCAATCTCAGGCTTTAAGATTATTGTTTTAGCAGCCCACCGTATCGGTTGGCTAACCGCCGTTTCGGACAAACGAAGCCAGCAAAGCCCCGACCACGATTGCGGCGCTTACGAATAAAACCGCAAAGGCGCCCAGGATCAAACATTCGCGCAAGCCGAGCTCACCCTCACTCAATCTTAAATAGAATTAAAGGGCGCTATGTTTTTACCTTCGTGCCAAGCCGAGCGCCGAAATGATGGACGCATTCGATAAACCAGCCTAACCTCCCCGCCGCGTCTGGCCGACCGCATCTGGCCGACCGCATCTGGCCGCCTATATTCGGGAGGGACTAAAACCATGAGCCGCATCCGCCTCCTCGCCGGCACGAAAAAAGGCGCCTTCATCCTAACCGCTGACGGCGCCCGAAAAAACTGG
>Ga0116228_10007130_pt1 | contig 10011 bp, 9 predicted proteins | sample S1TSphfallax_2_FD_89694 | JGI IMG/M metagenome (GOLD analysis project Ga0116228, IMG submission 89694) | Host-associated microbial communities from peat moss isolated from Minnesota, USA - S1T2_Fc - Sphagnum fallax MG | ecosystem: Host-associated > Plants > Peat moss > Unclassified | place: USA...
GCAGCTTCTGCGCACTTTCTTTTTCTGATTTCTTTTCCCTTCTGCTTTCCTCTGATTGGCCTTTCGACGTCACCAAACCAACAAACAGCAGCTTCTGCGCACTTTCCTTCTTTCTTTCGGAAGATTCCATTTCCTGTCTGCTTTGTCTCTGATATTTTTCCCTTCCGTAACGTCCAAGGGACGGCTCAGATGTTACCAAGACGGACGCACGGATGCAAGTACAACTGCGATGACGGTTCAGATGTGATGAATACGGACACTCTGTACGACTAGGAGGCGATGCAAAAGATGGAAGTTAGAAAGAAGGGCGGTGAGGAGTAGCATATTCCGCCGTAGAATGTGGGATATGTTCCAGGCGATGAGGACTCATGACTTGGGCCCCAAGACGCGTTGCCGCGCGCAGCGCGGAACTAGCGTCGTCGCGGGCGACGAGTGTCGTGAGCTTCTTGGAGCCTACGTTTGCTTAAGGGAACTGCGAGTGTCTTGTGCTCCGCGTGTTTCCGCGAACTGCGAGTGTCCTTTGCGAACTGTTTACAGTCATTCTGTTGCCCCCATTTGCACGACTCACAGTTGTGTACATATCCGATTGCCGGTATTTTCGTCGCCTATAAAGGTCCATCGACTCGACTTTTGTTCAGTTACAAATTCTCGTAGTCGCTCTCTCTCTCTCTCTCGCTTATCTGCTTTCTTACCTTGACTCTCTCATCCTTTGCATTTTAGGATTGCGGTTGTTAAGTTTTTTGGTACCCAATTTATTTGTTTGTTTGTAGCACGCGTTGTTTGTTGTCTTCCAGTTAAGGTCTGCCTGCGTCTTGCTTCCTTGGGTTGGTTTTGTGTTGTGAGAAGAGATAAAGCAACTGGAATTTGGGTTGAGATTCCGCGGAAAGGATCTGAGATTTCTGGGAGTTTAGGGTTCGAGTGTAGTGAGAAGAAGGGGGTGCTGGTGATTTGAAACTTTGATCGCGTTGAAGTTTTTAGACGTCTTGTGAAACTGCTCGGGAGAAATAAAGGTTTTAGTAGATGGTCGAGAAACAAAGAACGCAAGCAGCAGCGAGCTGGCGAGCGGAGGCGAAGCTACTAGGGACGCGACGTGTGAAGAAGCAGGGAATTAGCAAACATGGCGTGAAAACGAGTCCCGAGCCTTTGTCGTCGTCGTCGCCATACAGAGGAGTGCGCATGAGACAATGGGGGAAATGGGTATCTGAGATTAGAGAACCCAACAAGAGATCGAGGATTTGGCTCGGCTCCTTCCCCACAGCGGAGATGGCGGCTCGTGCTTACGATGCTGCTGTCGTCTGCTTGCGAGGACCATCAGCGCCCATGAATTTCCCCAATTCTCCCTCTCTTGCACTCCCCTTGTGCAATTCTCCCAAAGACATCCAAGCTGCTGCCGCTGCCGCCGCCGCTGCAGAGGAGCAGCACTGCAGCGGCAATCTGTTCTCGAAACCGGTTGCTGCAGTTTCGCTTAGCGCACAGTTAGAAGACATTGATCGGCTTCCCGCGTCGTCAAGTCCTGAACCTGCCGAGTCGCAAGCATCAGAAACTACTACTTCTGGCGAAGAAGTCTGCATGTTCAATACGCGCTCCAGTGATGCGGTGATACTACCTGAAAATTCTGATCTCGAATGCACTACTGAGGAATCTGCAGATTCAAGTCCGGTTGAACAGAAAGATGTGAAGGATCATCAATCGGTGGTGAAGCAGCAGCTTGACGAAAACATGGAATTTACAGGGGAATCAGCAGCACCGGCAGGGACGATCATCCCTGTAAAAGCAGCAGCAGCAACAGGAGCAGTGCTGGTGCAGCAACTGGATCAAGACGATAGTTTTCCATTGGAATATTCAAGTATGTGGGATCCTGGAATGGCCATCACGGATGATCTAGAAGAGCTACCTTTTCTAGATCTACCTCCTCTCCTTGATCTCGAGGATACTCAACAGCAGGAGCAGCAGCAGATCTTTGGTTTTGAAGCTGATTCAGCCAAGCTTGAGTTCACCGATCTGTGGCCGGATCTCATGGATTCCAGAGATTTGGACTATGCCAGCTTGTTGTGATTATGGATGATGATGATGGAATAAGGGGGAAAAAAATCCAGCAAGAAATTGTAGGCGGTCTATGACCATAGTTGATGGTGAAATCTGCATTTTTCAAGTTGCAAAGAGCTTTCTGACAGCTCCTGTGATCCTCAGAGAATGCCAGAATCTGAAGCTGAGTTTTTGGCGTTTGAGAAAAGGGTCTGGCTCAGGGGTGGGTGGCTGGGTCGGTGGGTGAGTGGGTGTGTGTTTCAGAGGTGCCCACCAAGCTCAACAACAACAGCAAACAACACCAAAACATCAAAGAATCTCTCTATAAGCAACAAGTGGAGAGACAATATTGAGAACTTGGGCCTGCAAGAAATGAAATGAAATGATTCTGCATTCCACCACCACCACCACCCACAAGTAAGGTACTCATGGAACATCAGTTTTCCAAAAAGTTTTCCCAACAGTGTCCACAATCAAAAGTTTCTGGCTATAATAGATATAAGATAGATAGATAGAGCGATTTACACAATGATCATCATCATCTCAGCACCATTTTGCTGATCGTGATTTAGAAACACAATTTTTGATGATTGACAAAATCAATCATGACAGAACTTTTTTTTGGGGTCTGTCACAAACAAACAACAAAACAAGCAATCTGCTCATTGAGAATTATGGCAGAACTGTTTTGTTACATGTACAAAAGAAAACTAGACCAATTAGTCCACAAATGTTTTTTTGTGAACTGAATGTCAATTTTGAAACATGAGGAAGAAGGAGATTGATTATGAGGAGAGATTGTGTGTTGCTTCTTTGATTGTTTGCTGCTAAATCAATCTTTTCAAACCTTCTTTTCACCATTGCTTTTGCTTTTGATGTATTCACCTTACCTAAAAAGAAATTGAACCCAAAAGAAAAGCTCTAGCTAGACACATAAAAAGCAAAACCCAGAGTTGAGACTCTAGGGTAGAAACACCCATCACCGAACACTTTTATACTCTTAGAAGCCCACTTATATTAAAAATGTGGGTCGTGATCACAGACCAACATTGCACTTATACAAATGAACTATGCACTCATATGTAAGTGGCAAACCACTAATATAAAAAAATCATTCAACTAATCAAACACAAGTGTTTGGTAAGGGGGGTTTAGGGGTGCATTTTTAGAAAACAATTGTCTCACTGATGAAACCAAGTAGCTGTGCTAGGGTGTATAGCAGCCCAACAAACAAGGTTATTTAATCCCACTTTACAAGGAACAATTGTTTTCTGGTGAGTCATTTAAAGCAATGTTTAAAAGATTTAGGGTTTTAGAGTACAAACAATTTTTCAAGTGCCCCAACAAGGTCTCAACATTTAATACAAAACAAAACTTTGCATACCAAAAGATAACAAACAAATGACTTTAAAAAGCATGTACATTTGTACAAGGGCATGAGATTCCTGCCAAAATTAGAAATTACAAACTATAAATCATATTAGAAGGATACATTTCAGAACTCGAAAAGCTTCTCAATTTCTCTTAAGCATCATTGTAAGAATGTCCTCACTATTATTTAAGGCCGTAGAAGATGAAGTCTAGAGTTTCATAGAACTTATATTTCTTAGTTTAAAGTGTTAAAAGGAAATAGAGATGAAATTGAACCTACTCTAGAATCAAAACAAGGGCTAGGACATGTGAAAAGAACAAACAACTCACAAGATTGTTGAACAAAAACAAGTGTCCAAATCAACCCACATAAACATCATCTGGAAGAATAGGTGCAAAAATAGGAACATATAATGTAAATAAGCTCTACCAAGAAAATTTCAACAAGTATCTATACTATCACTGGATCCAACAATCTACAATATTTAGATTAGTAAGGTGATCAAATAGCTTCGGTTTTCACACATCTCCGCAAGTTGCAAGGCATCATAGTGTCAAGTACACACCAATAGCCTACATAGTAACCACAGATGTCAATTTAGAGTGTGGTGACTTTGAAAATTTTTGTGCAACAATTTCTTTTAACCCATCTTTGGAAAGTCATATTCTTGAACATTATGCAAATCTAACCCATTTTTTACAATCTTTGGATTCATACAAGAGGTTCAAATATATACCTCTTGTAAGATTAGATTAAACACCCCAACTTGTTGGAGGCTAGGATTAGGAAACAAGGGATTAACACCATGATGTCCATTGTACCTCGCACGAGATGAAATAACTTGCAAGACCAACAATCCACAAATAAAGAAAACATTTCACCAACAATTCCAACGCAAGCAAAAAATCCAATAAGAGTCAACAAGGTTCCTAACTTGACACAATGAGGAAGATGGACATCTGATGTGCTAGAAGTTAAAATGGATGTAGTGGAAAGAGGACAACTATCTTTGAAAAAAGCTAGCAAGTTTTGGCACATATTGTCACATCCCTTTCAAATCACTTGAATGGAAAAACAAAATCAAGAAAGCAAGGGCCACAAGGTGTGTTCACAACCTAGGAGGATGAAGCACTTGTGGCTTGGATTTTTGGAATGTAAGAATGCAAACTTTCAATCACCTTACATCAGCTCAAAATCAAAGTAGTAGAATTAACACAAACTAAACCCACTCCTTTTAAGAATGGAATTTTAGGGAATTTTTAGTGGTATTGGTTCAAACATCAACATTTAGAACTAAGTATTTGACTTGCTAAAGGATTAGATGTCTACAAAACAAAGGGTCTCACAAATCAATCATGCGACATTTTTTACTTAAATCTACAAACATTCTATACACAACACAAATATAACCTTGATCAAATCTAGAATTTAGATGAAATAGGAATCCAAGTAGGGTGATAGTTAGGGGCAAAAGTATTGGCAAGAAGAGGTTCCAATCAAGTTTACAACACCATTCTAAGGTCTAAGGAATGGCTAATAGTGAATTGTGTTGTTAATGTAATAGGAGACTATTTATTAGGTTTCTACATCTTCGGAGGTGATTAGGGATGACTACATCAAACTGTGCAAAGCATGTACATGTATGACAATGCAAACCAAGGCATGGATGACATCTTTCCTCTTCAAAGAATTTCTGTCATTTTTCAAAAAGTTGATTCTTGGTGAAATTTTTTCAATTATAGAAGAGCATGGATCACATGTTATGTTAGAAGCAATTGCACAAGCACAAGAGTTTAATTTAGATATGGTCACATCATTAACTCACACATTTCATGCTATTACAACCCCTAGATGTAAATTTTTTCAAGCCATTCAAAACTATTTTTAAGAAAGAAAGAGACAATGCAATGGTTAAGAATAATCATTGTGAACCAAACAAGTGCACATTAGCTAGCTGGGTAGACAAGAGCTTTGACGAATCATTGACCCAAAAAAATATCAAAAGTAGGTTTAAGGTTAGAGGAATCTGGCTTCTAAATCCAAAGGTAATGGATCACAAGATTAGGCCATCTAATGTCTACACAACAACACTTGCAAACATCTTATATGAAGATAGTGAGGGTTTTGATGATACAACTAATGAACAAAAGTAGTGGGGAGAAAATGGAGTTACTACATAGTTGACGAACATAGCACCAACATCACAAGAGCTTAAAACTCCAAAAGCAAATGAACATTAACAATCAAATGTGAGGTATTATGTGGAAGAACTTAGGAGGAACTTAGGAGCCCTATTTCTACAGATGTAAATGGGGAAGTAGAAATGATCTATGATCTAATTACTCTTGTAGATGGATTATATGAAGTGCAAAAAGTTCATCATCTTGCAATAGTAGCCTAGGAGCCAATATCTTTTGCAAATTTACTCTCCTTACCACATCTATTGGCAAGGAAAACAAAAGGGAAAAAGCTATTAGTGGATTATAACCAGTCATATGTAATAACATCAAGTGTATATTCTAGCATTTTGCAACAAAAAGCCTTAGCCAAGGAAGCAATAGAAGTAATAAGACAACAAAAAAGGAAAGAGAAGGAGGATAAGAGGGCCCAATGAGTTGTTAATTCCTTTAATGTGATTGAAAACAACTCAAAGGCTACTAGACAAGCAAACAAAGGCAACATTCAATGCAAATTGGCTTATAGTTGTTGTAAAAGAAGTTGGAAATAGGTTTCATATGAACTTTGCAACTAGGCTACGAGCACATCCTTTACTAGAAGGGTTAACCTTGGCTATGGAACATAAATTCAAAAGGAGGTAATAACAAAGGGAGTAGTTCGAATGAAAACTAAAGGGCATGTTGTAGTAAGGGTGCAATAACCCCTTTCCCAATGATTTAGATTGCCATTTAGGAAGGGGGGGTGGGGTTTAGGGGAAGGAGACGAACAAGGCCAAGAAGAGGGTAGCATAGCTCAAAGAGTTGGATCACCAAAAAGGGGACAACAAAGACTGAAAAGAGGACATCAAAACTCAAGGAGGAGGATCACCAAGAAGGGGTGGCAGAGCTCAAGGAGGACGACCACTAGGAAGGGGATGAGCAAGGGGGGGGGGGGGGGGGGGGGGCAAAGTGCAAGGGGGAGGATCACTAAGAAGTGGACAACCAAGACCAAGAATAAGGTGGCAGAACTTAAGGAGGAGGATCACCAAGAAGTGGATGATTAAGACCAAGAAAAGGGCGACAGTTCAAGGAGACAATCACAAAGAAAAGGATGACCAAGACTAGGAAGGGGGCGATAGAGCTCAAGGAGATGATCACTAGGGAAAGGACGCCCAAGACTAAGAAGAGGGCAACAATCTACAACTGTCCTAAAGGTTTTTAATATTTTAATATTTTTTAAAATATTCCTTTGAAATTTTATTTTTTCTTAAGGTTATCCGAAGTGTTTTTCGGGTCTCTTCTTGCCATTAGAGTTCAAGGAGATGATCATCAAGAAGGGGATGACCAAGACTAGGAAGGGGGCAGAGCTCAAGGAGATGATCACCAAGGAAGGGATGACCAAGATTGGGAAGAGGGCATTAGAGCTCAAGGATTTGTATTACCAAGAAGAAGACAAACTCCACAAGGAAAGGGATAAATTGTTCCAAGACAAGTGCCAAACTTCAAGAGTTGCCACATATTGTTGCCGGAAGAAAATGACTAGAAAAAGAGCAAAAGCTCACCAACCCACAACTTTCTCATGCGACCATATTTGCACACAAACCACAAGAGGAATGAGAACTTTCATCCAATGCACCAAACAAAAAAAAACAATAAGCTTGGAAAGGGGATGGCGATTTTTGCAAACATTGAGCAACCATGCTAGGAAGCGAAGTTTGGGAACACATGTTTAGTCAAATTGCTTCAACCCAAAACCCTAATAGGTGATGTGGCTTGTTTTTTTGGGTTACTCAAACATGCCTTTACCCATAACCATAGATTTTTGTAACCACTTTTTTCGGAGATCCAAGCCAATGGATTATTGGAACCATTTGTACAAAAAAAAAAAATTGGTTTTTAGTTTCATCCATTTCATCTATAAGTGAAAGTTCATTCATTTTCCAAATATTTAACATGCAATTATAGGGTGTAGAATGTTTGTGAATGGGGTTGGCAAGTGTTTATTATATTTTTCTTGCAAATGTAACATGTGCCTTTAGGGAAGCATATCTTACTCATACCTCCACCAAATTTAGTGATCTAAGTTGCTATAGGTGCGCCCAAAGATGGTGCACATTTTGTTTTTAGACCTTATGACCCCAAAAAAATGTTGACTAGTGCACCACATTTAATTTAGTCCTTATATGTTTGGTTATTAGCCTGTCTATGTTAATGAAAGAATAATAACTCATTGAATTAATGAGAATTTATGTTATATGTGAATTTTCATGGCATTTGAAACAAAAATAAGATTGAGGGCACTAAGATCTTATGTGCCTTTTTGTCTTAACCCTAGTTTTGTTACACAATCAACCTTTTTGAATATAGTTAGAAAGTATATTAAAAAATGAAAATGCTAAAATCAAGTGTTTTTTTCAAGATTTTCAATAGCCAAAATATTTTTTCTACATGAAGGTTATTTTTTAGAATGAATACATACATACATACATACACACACACACATGCATATATGTATAATATCCCAAAATGCACTAAATCGAAAATCCAATTTCATTTTTAAAAGAGTCTACATTGTATGGATTTTTTCAAATGAATGAAATGATTTTCCCAACTTATTGTGCACATTAAACTTTAAAATGATCAACAAAATCTTTAACAAATTGGTTGAAGCTCTTAGTCTCTTAACAAATACAAATGTCTATAAAACATCTCAAATAATGAATTATCTTTGTAACTTGCTAGGTTTCAAAATGCAATTCCATTACAATATTTACCATAGGTCAATTTGCCAAAGAACTTCCCAAAACTAAAGCCAAAACATGATCAACCAAGGCCATTGGTTGTAAAGCATGCCTTCGGTCAATAGAAATAATGACATTAATCAATTAATAAACTCCATGGGAAGGCAAAATTGTGTTTCACACTTATTTTCAAGAAATATTATGGTTCAACTTTCCAAAATAATCAACAACATTTTATTTCAAGTTTTTTTCTCAAAAGTAAGTTTCAATTAGTTTTGTTGTTTTCATTTTCAGCTATTACAAGATAATTGAAAGTCCAAATTTTTGCATACCCAAAATTCAAGCCACAAGCGTTTTGTCCTCTTCATTAGCTAGCACACCTTGTGTGCCTTGTATTCTCAATCTTGTCTTGCCATTGAAGTGATTTGGAAAAAAGGTTATTGAAATCTACTAAAACTTGTTTGCTTTCTTCAACGAGGTCAAAATCATTTTCCATTAAATAAATAAAAAATTCCAAGGTCTAAGTTGTCCATTTTCCTTGTTGGGCTTGGGTAGGAACCTTTCCTGTTCTTGCTAACTTGTTTATTTATGCTACATTTGTAGGTGGGGTTTTTCCCTTGTCCATTGTTGATTGTTCATGTAATTCATTTTATCACCTATAAGATATATTAAACATTATGACAACCATGTACCCTTTGGCCCTTGCCTCCAACAACTTGGGCAAATCTACTTGAACCTACAAGAGGTATGAATTTAACCTTTTATATGTTTTCCAAGACTTCAAAAAATGTGTTAGGTTTGGATAATTAAGGAATGCATGACTTTTCAAAGCTTCATTATAAAAAATTATTACATAGAAGGTCGCAAAGTCATCCTACAATAAATTAACATCTATAATTGATGTGTAGGCTATAGGTGTGAACTTTTAAACCTCAATTAATTGCAATACGCAAAATTTAAATTGGGATTAGATTCATTTAAACTCGTTATTTTTTGCACTACATATTGTTGGATCTAACACAATATAAATATTTGTTGTACTTTGCATAATAGAATTTATTTACATAACAACTTCCAATGTTTACAACTAATACTTATGCAAGTTGATTTAATAAACTTGCTTATATTTCACAATCTTGTGAACATGCTCTTATTTTGACATGTCCTTCCCTCAATCCTAAGTGTAGATTTGTTTTCCTCTCTTTTACACACCTTTTCAATATTTTAGCCTTAGGACATTGAAAGTAATCTAGCACAACCTTAGAATGTTTTGACCTTCTTTGAAAAGCTTGAAAATTTATTGAAATGGATATTACTTTTCTAATTAACTTGTAATTGAAATGCATGATAATTTTGGTGGGAACCCAATGTGCTTATAATGGGAGGAAGTTGCATGCTTTGTAAGGTCATTAATGTGTTTTGTGTTGGGATGTAAAGATGTTAATGTGAATCGAGTGTTGAAGTTTTGTTTGTGTAGTCAGAAAGTTGTTTTTATCCAAAAACTTTAAATAAAGAAAAATGTTTTTAAAGGTTATTTCATCCCCAATGGACCTAGCACTTTTACCATTGTAATTTGAACATGCATTTATGTTCATATATTCACCAAACTTGTGGAATAAGATGAAAAATGTGATAATCTTCAACCACATCCAAATATAAGGTTCAAGTTTGAAAATTCATCTTTTATCTCTTCAAAGTTTGAAACATAATCAACACA
>Ga0116228_10007131_pt1 | contig 10011 bp, 6 predicted proteins | sample S1TSphfallax_2_FD_89694 | JGI IMG/M metagenome (GOLD analysis project Ga0116228, IMG submission 89694) | Host-associated microbial communities from peat moss isolated from Minnesota, USA - S1T2_Fc - Sphagnum fallax MG | ecosystem: Host-associated > Plants > Peat moss > Unclassified | place: USA...
CTTTTTTTGTTGGGTTTCAGAGGAGAGCAAAAAACAAAGTGCACAAGCAAAAATGAACCCTAACCTCCCTCTCCCAATGGTACTAACCTCTCAGAGAATTCCAATGTAGTTGTTGGCCATGTTAAATTGGTAATCTGACTTCCTGGCAATGGAGATCATCTTAAGATTCTGGGCGAGCTCTAACATTTTCATAAGGGCTTGTTGATTTTTCTTTGTGTGATCGGCAGGAGTTCACACAGTCATTATGCACAGTAAGGCCCTCAGATGGGCGCATTACCAGAATTTGGTGCTGCCAAGGCCCTTGGATGGGTGCATTACCAGAATTTGGCACTGCTCTTGAGTGGGACTTATTCTGGTAATGCACCCGACTTTGAGCCTTACCTTCTACCAATTCATCCTTGCTAAATTTGGTAGTTTGGGTCAAAGTGGTGAGATGTGTTATAGCATAGTGGTAAATTTTGCTAATCACTTTTGCATTATGTTATGATAACCTCCTAGACTCCATGAAACGAAGTGAGGAGACAAAGTTTACATCATGCGGGATGTGGCATGTGCCATTTGGCGCAAGTGTGAACTCGTTACACAAGTATTTGAGTTTGAATTTTGAATGTTTATTGAATTTCCAATGACTAAGATTCCTCAAATTTCAATAGCTCCTACACCTTAGATCTAAAATTACAAATCACCTCCATAGAACCTCCTCATTCAGCACTTTCCAGCAATATCAAAAGTGTGCATCCATTTCTTTAAAGTTCTTAGTTTTGAGTGATTGAATTGTCAATGAAAAAAAATGTTCAATATTATTCAATAACTCCTACACTGTACTTGTCTAAACATTATGAACGTTTCTAAACATTGTGAAACTACCTTAATGCACCTCTACTCAAAAGGGCTTTCCAACCACCAAGAGCACAATGGGAGCATTTTGATTTGGTTTTAATGTGACCGAGAAAAAACAAAATGCCTTCCTCAATAGATAGATGGCTTTCCAACCTTCACATCAGCCTATTTAATTTTGCAATTTTTTTCTTTGTTGGAGTTTTGGGAATTTTTCATTGTGAATTCAATGATTATTGCTGGAAAAATTTGTCAAATTTCAGGTTTTAAAATTCACAAAATTCTGTAAAAAACTTCCAAAGTTTTGTACATGGTTCGAACTTCAAGTAGGTAGCCAGAAATAGAAAAGGATGTTTTTTTTAAATTTCACTACTCCACATATGACTTTGAATCTCCCTTTTCACATATCACATTCTCCTCATTCTTTACCTCACTTTGATAGACAATATTTGAACTTCAACAAAGGCACTATATTTTGAGATATCGTGTCCTTTGCAACTAGTTTGCATATTAGAATTAGTTACAAAGGACACTTTTTAATTGCATAGGACAAGTTGCAAAGAACATGATTTCTCATATATTACAACTTGTGAATGGAAGTAAGAAAACTTGTGCATGTATAAGTAGAGTTCAATGGTTTTCAGATTTTTGTCAATAATTGTTGATTTCAGCTTTTTCATAGAGCCGTAAGAATTAGACCAATTCTTTTTGAAAGACATCTTTTAAATATTGTGGGAACCAGCCAAGATATCAAAAAAAAAAAAAAAAATTTTAGTTAGTTTTCGAAGGTATCAAATTTCACAAATATAAGATCAACTGGTTATCTCCAATAATTCTCATAAATTGGTTATTACATTTATTTTACTCAAACAATGAAATGGGAAAATTTTAATGCAAAAGGTGTCATGTATAATAAAGGAGCTATATATAACTTTTAAATTGCATTTTTTTAAAAAGCCCCATAGTTTATTCCATAGTCTACATTCAAAATATTCCCCAATAGTGCCTAATTTGCCCCATACTCTTTGCCCAAAAGTGTGTGCTTGTATTGTAATACTTGAACTAAAAAAACAACACTCCTACATTACTATGTTCAACTAGTAAAAGAGTCTATTTAGAGAGCATTGAAAACATTAAAAATTTTGGTGAAAGGCCAATGAAAGTGGCCCGTCACCAAAACAAAAGAAACATTGAGCTTTGGGGTGCACCCACAATATGAATTTCAAATAAACCCCTAAGAACCAAACGTGGAGTTAAACCATTGATCACACCTAGATTTCAAAATTTTAAACTTTTGAAAATGTATCAAACTCTCATTTGAATGAAAACTAACAAAATGGTTATCAAACCCTTTATGGCAAGTCCAAACCAATGTTAGTCATGTGTTAAACCAAAATCCAAAACTAGGTTGGTTTTTAGCCCAATTTTTTTGAAAAGAGCAAATGAGTATCAACTAAAATGATACCTAAGTTGATACTTGCCCATGAAAATATCTATTTTGAAAGATCTATTTCAATAAGAACTAGATTTTTTTAGAATAGTTTAAAAGGGTGAAAGCACAATCAAGTAGACCACAAAAGTAATCTTCTTTAATTTGAAAATAATGATTTTCACATCTAAGCATAAAAATAATTCAAGAACACCTATCATAATGCAAAACCATGGAGCTTCAATTGACATCATAAGAATGAAAAGCAATTGCATCATAAAAGTGTGTAAATAATGTGTTTGAAAATAGAAAATTTAAATGTTTTAAACTTACTTCATTTCCAAAAACCAAATATAACATTTCTAAATTACATGTTTCCACAAAATCTACGGTATACTTTAAGGTTTCCATTTTTATTTTTTTGATTTGGGCATTGTTTTAAACTACTTGCACCTACTTTTATAAAATAAGACATTTACTTACACCTACTTTCATTCACAATAATCTTACTTAACTATTGATTAAATACATTTTTATCATATTTTTCCACATAAAATCAAGAACCATATTAATTTCAATCTTTCTACCCAACCAAATTACATGTTTGATAATTTTATGATATATTTTCAAGTAGTTGTAATTCAACCCAAAAAGTACACTTGACTATGTTTTCACCCAAAACCTTGGGTAGGTTTATGTTACAACCCCTAAGCCTAATTTTCATTTAAAAAGTAGGTCAATTAATGTTAATTAAGACTAACGTTAGAGTTTAAGGTGGTAACATTGCTACATAACATGACAAGGAGAAAAACAATTTACACAGGAAACCTAGCTTTCTAAAAAGATCAAAATCTATTTCAAGCCCACATGTGTTCTTGTTTTTTCCGCTTTCTTGATGGTTTACTTTTGTTTTCTTGTGTTCTACCTTCTTTTGGTGTTTTGTTTTCTTGTTAAACATCATTGCCTTGCTCTTCATATTGTTGCCTTGCCTTCTTCATCTTTGGTTTATTGTTGTTCATGATCACCTTGTTGTTAATCTAGGTACTAACATTGTTTCTACCTATCAGCTTGTTGTTCATCTTTTTTCCCCCCTTTTTGTACCAATCATATTTGCCTTGAATGTGCAAGTTGCTAGCAATTGTTGCATTGTGGAAGGTACAACAATCTTTGCACTTTACAAAGGTGATTTTTTCCCTTTTCATTTGTTTATCAATTTTTGTTTTTATTTATATTGTATGGTTTGTAATTGAAGTTTTTTAGTTGTTTGTAAGGGTTTGTTTGTATGTTTTGTTTTGTTTTATTTTTTTTACATTTCAAATCAAAGTTTCTTGAATTTTTGTTTATGATATAAGATGTAATGCCCCTTTGTGCTTATTGACTTATGTTCCACGCACCACGCCAAGCTCCTTATGTCACCTCAAACTTTTTAGCTCCTAATTACCTTCACACCCCATAGCACACTTGGTTAGTCCCATTCTCTTGATCTTTTGAAACAGATTTAAATTAACTACTTAGATTCGTTAATGAGATTAAGTCCTAATCTAACTTGGAGCAACCTAGAAAGCCTTCTACCCCCAAGGCTTTTTGAAACCAACTCCAAAAGTTCACCGAAAGGACTTCAATTGAGACAACATTGAATTGTCTTGAGGCCAACCCTCTAGTGGCCTTGGAGCTTTAAAGGGACAATTCTCCTAATCATCCCACATGCTTTAGTGGGTTAACACCTTGGGTTTAGCCAAAGACAACATTCAATTGTCCATTGAAAGTTTTAAAGGGGCAATGCCCTGCATTACAATCCTAAGGACAACCCCTAGTTGTCCTCTTAGCCAACACAAGGTCAAGCTCAACACCTTAGCCAACCCAAACTCTTAAGCCCAAGTTCCACCCAACTCCTTCAAAAATTAAACCTCACGAAACCAATTTTGGCTTAAAAACCTCCCATGCCACCTTAGTGCCCCACTAAGGTGATCTTAGCGCACTTTGCCTAAATCATACTTAGGTGGAAGGGCTTGTTATTCACCCCACCTTTAGGAAGTCTATGTCCTTGTAGATGTTTTGAATAACATGTCACCTTTGTCATGGCAAGTCCATATTTTCGCCACCCTTATACTTCAAGCTTTTTAGAGAGTAATTAATTTTCAATTTAAATTTATTTGGCTCCTAGATATATTTATTGAAAGCAAGAGGAATCTTAAACAACTTTTGTGTGCATTTATGTTAGTTCCCTAAACTAACTTAAATCCCTCTTGGATTTCCTTCCCCTAAATGACATCCCTTTGTTTCTGTTTGGGCACTCCCAGTCACTTGAAAGTTAAGCCTCATGTCTAGGCTTGTTTTCTTGATGACCTTGGCCATCATGGTAGGTTAGGACTATAAAACATGCTTACAAATAATGCCAAATTGGGCTTAACCAATCTAGGCTCCATTTGCCTTAAAAGGACATGGTTTGCAAGACCATGCACTAGAAACCTCGCCCCACAAGCTTATTCTCAATTTAGGAACATGTCATTTACTACATGCGCATCACTACCACAATTTCACTTCATTGAGCCCCTAGAAGTTTTTCTTTTGAGTCCAATTCCTTAAATCTGTTTTTATTGTTTATCGTCATTTCAATTCAACCTTTTCATTTTTTTTTCCATGGAACAACCCTTTATGTATATCATGACCTCAACATGTACACATGTACACAAAACTTCTTTTGTTTTGGTTTTTCTTAAAGAATCCACTCTCACCTCCCACATTGGGATGTTGATGTCCTCATCAACACTAATGCAAAATGTTGAACTTTTCTTTATGTGCCTTTCTTTTTCCCATTTCATGACCTTGCTCCTATTCAAACCTTTTTATCATCTTTTGCAAATGGTCTAAATGAGCAGGCTTCACCCATTGTGATTTTTTAAGGTGACATCCTTTTCAAATAACTAGATATTGTTTGCCAATTTGCCAAATTTGCATTGCAACTAAAATGCACTCCATTTCCCCAACAAGCTTATGTTCAATGAGGTCAAATCCTCAGTGATAGGCCTACTTTTGATCTTTCTTTCTTTCATCCTCATGAATTGGTTTCAATTTAAATACATGGAATGTCAAATGGGCTACCAATGTAATTGGCAACTACAAAGTATACACACTTAGGTGGGGTTTATGGATCACTTTATAAAGACCCGAATACTTTGGAATGAACCTATTCACCAAAGTTTCATGCATTTTAAAGTCCTGAATGTTTAACCACATGCATTAAATCGCACACCTCAAACTCAATATGTTTCCATAATGTGTTGGTTTGTTTCTCATAACTCACCTTCATTTTTTCTAAGAGTTTAATGGCCCATGGTTTCTTTTCTTCACAATCCTTGGCCATTTCTTCAACATTTTTACTATCGTCACAGCAGGTGCTTTTTGTTCTAGGAATGGTTAAATCCAAAGGTTGTTTTGCTTCAATTCCCAAGGCCAACTCAAAGGGACTCATTTTAGTGGCCAAATGTTTCATAGAGTTGTAGTTCAAAACTTTCCTTAACCCAAATGGTCGCCCCAATTCTTATGATTGCCAACACTATAATTGTGATAATATTAGTTTAGTAAAGGGTCAACCCATCAATTTTCAAATGACAAACAATATCAAATTTCAATTTAATCTTCAAAAAATTTATTAATAATATCCAAAATTTTGACATAAATTTTACATCCCAGTCACTCACAATGACCTCCAACATATTGTTATGCTTTACCCACCTGTCAAATAACAGTTTCATTTGTGGGGTTTGTTTGAATTGGCACAAATTTTGCCAACTTTGACCTATTAACCACCACAAAGATGGCATCTATCCCTTCCCACTCCGAGAATTATGTCATAAAATCCATTGAGACACTTTCAAAAGGTCTTGACAAGATTTAAAGGCTTTATATGACCCAATTATTTTTTGTGTACCAACTTGGTAATTTGGCATTTCACACAAATGCAAACATAATGTTCTACATCCTTTTTCATTTGGGGCTAATAATAGTTTTACTCAAAGTAGCTCTCATGGTTTTATTTCCATGATGTCCTATGATAGGCACATAATGATGCACTTTTTACATGCCCTTCATGTGCAACTTTCCTTGTGGCACATAGATTCACAATTGCTTCCATCTAAACAACCCATCCAAAAATGTGATCCCTTTCACCTTTTTTGGGCATAAGTCCAAAAATGGATTTCTCAAGGGATGTGTTGTCTTGGGAAAGGGTTAGACCTAACCCAAAGAAAATTGAATCTTTTATGGAGTGGCAAAGCCCAATCTTAGCCAAAGGTGTGAAGTCATTTGTAGGGTTAACCAACTTTTATAAGGACTTCTTGACATTGGCCAAACTGTTCACTAACCTCTTGGAGTTGCCATTTGAGTGGAAAGACGAACAAAAAAAGGCATTTGACCTTTTGAAAGGGAAGTTGTCATCAATGCCAGTGCTACAATACATTGATTTTCTAAAGTCCTTCAAAGTGCATAGAAATGCAAGTGGGTTTGCTATTGGTGGGGTTTTTATGCAAGAAGGAACACCTAGTTGTTTTTTTAAGTAAAAAACTAGTAGAGGCCTAGTTGAAGTGGCCAACTCATGAAAAAGAACTATTTGTAATAATGAACTACCTAAAAGCATTGCAACACTACTTAGGTTCATAGAAAACAAATGTCTTTACTGATAATGTGTCCCTAAGATATTTACAAACCCAACCAAGGGCTAGTGTAAAGTAGTTACAATGCCATGATACCTTGGCCCTTGTGAACATTAAGTTGATCCATAAGAATGGCAAAGATAATGTGGTCCCAAATGTGTTAAATCACAAAGAGGAATACCAAAGAGAAATACCTTGGGAAAGTAATTAAGCTTTCTAAGCTATGTTTGTTGTAGAATCATCTATTGCAAACTACACTTGATTTGAAATGAAAGGGAGTCATTTCAACTTGCACTCCTTAAGCCCATCATTGTAAACAAGGACAACATTTAACCTTCAATTTCACTTGCATATTTTCATCAACATTTTTTTTTTTTGCATTACGCATCATTTGAAAAAAATGAATGAATGATGAACGTGTAAATGTTCATAATTGTTTCAACCATTGTTTGCATGTTTATGATTTATTGAAATTAAATAATCACAACTACCAAAATTAAAAGAACATTAAACTTTTTGGCTTTTTTAACCCTAATTCATTAACAAATCATGAAATGATTAAGTGTTCACACTTCATGGGTTCACACTTCAACAAAAAGCGTTCAATCTTTTGAAAGGGAAGTTGTCATCAACACCAATAACTTATTTTTGAAACCCTACAAAGTGCATATGGATGCAGGTGGGTTTGTTATTGGTGGGGTTTTTACACAAGACAAAACAACTAATTGCCTTTGAAAGTAAAAAGCTAGCAAGGGCCTAGTTGAAATGGCCAACTCATGAAAGACGAACACCTAAACTTTTCCTCCTCACTTCTCTCCTTGAAATGGCCTTCTCACCACATGGATTTAAAATGAAATTCAATGAAAAGGAAAAGATTAAAAGATATGAGACATTGCCAAGTAATTTGAAATTAGAAAATTTTAAAGCATTATTTTTAACCCTAAAAAAATTACATGAATACAAAAATAATTGGAAACTTCATGGCATAATTATTTTTTGTGTTGGGCATTTTATTGTGTTATGATGAGAGAAAAATGGATGTAAATGTTTCACAACTAAATGCATTGTGGGGTTTATTGTAGTAATATAATGTCTTCCATAGTTTTCAACCAAAGGACAAGGTTAACGAAAAGGATTGGTGTTTTATTTCAAAAATAATGGCATAACTACATTGAAGAAACATGTGGATGCAAACCATGAATTAATTGCAAAAACAATTGAGGAAAAAGTGAATGGTAGCATGAAAGTCCAATGGAAAGATAACCTACAAAGAAAAGGCCTACAATAACTTGTGTTATCTCTAACCTTTTTGGGGCCACATATCTTAATAAAAAGGATATTGTGAACCAATAAGAATTTTGGAAAACTAGGGTCTTCTTGTTGTCAAAAACCAATTGCCCATTCAATTTGCTAAAAGTATTTAGTCAAAGCATTTTGTATTGTAATTATGCCCTTGTATTATTTTCCCTTCCAAAAGAAAATTTAGTAAGGAAGTGTTAGCAAAGTTGGTTGAGAAGATGAAACAAACATATATGTCTTACTAGATTTGGTAGAATGTGTTTTTGCTATTACAAGTTTCGATCTTTGGATGTCCAAAGGAGCACATGACATTTTTACATTGGTGATGTTTTTTGTAAAATTTTGAGTGTTAAAACATATTACAATTGGCTTGTTTGAAGCATCTAAAACTTTAGGTCAGCATTGATGAGAAATTACAATCTAAATGGTTTACATTGTTGTGCACTATTAAATCAATGCCCAACATTATCAAAACTAACAAAATCACACACATGAAAATGTGCACACACATCTTTTTGCAACTATGTGCATTTTGTAACATGAAAGATTAAACTTTGAAGCCACACCTTGTAGATAAACCTCCCCCTCCCACACCCCTCCAAAAAAAAATCTTATACACTTTGAACTAAATTCCAATAACATAACTATATCCTACAATAAAAACATGACAACATCAACACACATAACCAAATTGTTTATATCTCCATGAAATCTCTTACAACATAGAAGTTTACATGTTCTTTGTTCATACCTATTAAATCTTGTTTGAAAGTTTTTTCAATGATTGACATTGACCATTGCAATCACAACTATGAGTGGAATTGTTAGAATCCATTGTTCTAGGGAATGTTTCACTTCCAAGATACTATCATTTGTGCACTTTTTTATTCTTTACACAAATATTGGACTTGGTTCATGCACAGAAGGTCATTTTGAAATCTCAATTTCACATGAGTGCTACTAACCATTAGTGTTACAAATATTTGTTCATAAATGTTATCTATTATCTTTGTGTATGCTTCTCATTGATACATTGATAGATAGAGTAAAATTTCATATGACTTTGATTTTGTTAAATCACATTTCTTGTAAGATTCATATTCATAATAGTGTTGTGCCTATGATAACTTTTGTACCCATGACTCTTAGTTGCCAAATCACACATCTCCCTCTTTAACTTGCAAATCATCCAAAATGTGACCTTATTGAACCTTCATTGTGGGGCAAACTATTTTGAAGTTAATCCCTTTCACACCACTTAGAACAAGATATTTGATGATTTCCACATAGGCTAAAAGTGAAAATGGTTGAAATATTATAGGGATTCAAATCAATTCTCCAATTCTAAATTAGACAATCACCTAGCATTACTTTTATGATCACATCATATGATTAATTAGATGGAAGACATGAAAGCATACATGGTGGACAATGATAATTGGACAAATCATTCAACAAAAAGGGCACTAAATGCAAGCATGATATAAAGAACACAGATGAATGGGCAGAAAACCATGACCTAAGTCATAGATTACCAAGCTTCTCTAGCATCTATCAACAAAAGTCACCTAGGCACTATAAGAGGGTTGGAGATTGTGGCAAGGTTGGATCAACAAACCAATGCCATAAATTAGCCCCACAATCAATAATCCTCACTAATTGTGTGTCTGTAACTTCACAACAAACACAGAATCAGATCAAGTGTATCATGAAGATTTTGCACATGGAATTGGTGAGAATGTTCATCATAGAATCCTTTCGTGGGTTGGATGTATCCACACATTGCTTCCAACA
>Ga0116228_10007132_pt1 | contig 10010 bp, 4 predicted proteins | sample S1TSphfallax_2_FD_89694 | JGI IMG/M metagenome (GOLD analysis project Ga0116228, IMG submission 89694) | Host-associated microbial communities from peat moss isolated from Minnesota, USA - S1T2_Fc - Sphagnum fallax MG | ecosystem: Host-associated > Plants > Peat moss > Unclassified | place: USA...
GGTAAATGAATAATTAATTAACTAGCTAATGAGTTGATTAATTAAAAAACCAATCTACGTAACTAGTTGTAATTCATCAATATCATAATTATATAATTAACCAACCAATTATATTATTAATAATTATTAATTTAATAAATTGAATTAAAATATTTAATATTTTATTATAAATTAAAAATTTAATATAATAAAATTTTAATTTTAATTATCCTAACTATTATTTTTTATCCTAGTAGTTTTAGTACTATAATTCTTGTAATTATTATAGTTATAGTATTTATATAATTATAATTATTTTTAATGTAATAAAAATATTGCACAATATAATATTTAAAAGTTAATAAATTATAATGATTTAAATTTGAAATTATTATTATTATTTAACAATAACTGAAATAAATAACTATTATTTTCATTATTATCATTGAATTAGTATTTTAATTAGAAGGTAACTTAATGAGGCTAGCTATAGTACTATTATTCATTTTTTTATTATGTCATTTGTTGTAGGTATTATTAAATATATTAATCAATATTTAATAATAATAATAATAATAATAATAACACAATAATAATATATCTAAAAATATAATAAAACTTTGATAGCTTGTAATATCACCTTAATATTTTTTAAATTCCAAATACAAGTTCAATAATTTCAAGATATACATATATACATTTATGTATGATTAATTACTACCACCCTTACATAGACCTTAATGTGAGGCTAATGTATTGTAATAGTTTTTCAAACCAAGCCCAATTAAACCATTAAAACAACATTAATATATATATATTATATATTATAGTCAATGTAGAATAAATAATGTATACATAAGGCCTACTATATATAACTTAATGTATGCATAAATAATATTTACCATTTTTGGGTCACTTTTGCAACTAATGGGCCATGCGAGGACCTTCTAGGATGAAAATAATGCAAAAAATCATCCCATTGGAAGAACGAAAAAGCTAGTAGTTGTAACATCATCGCAAATGTGATCAAAAAATGTGTAATGTGATTTTTAGTTGCAATAATAGCCAATAATTAATCACATGTAGTTGCAAATCACATTTTGGCCTTTTCCTACTAATGAACCCCATTACTTGCTTTCCAATTTGTTGTTAGGGTCTTTTTAACAATTCTTGGATCTATATGTTGTGGGTTTTTTTGGTAAAAGTTGTAGAGTGTTGGGGTGGGGGGAAATAGCAAGAAAAACAAGATCTTGGGTCTTGGGGAAATGGGTATTTGTAGTTACTCACCTTTTGCAAACCTTAAAATAAAATTGGATTACAAAGCTTTGAGCATTAAAAACCATTTTGCACTCCTTGAAACATACTTTGTGTTGTTTCAAAGATGGAAAAACTTCTTTGATAGGAACTACATTGATTTATTTTATGGTGACAAGTGTCTTTTGTTTAAACGTTTTAGGATTTGGGGTTCCATGGACCTACATTTTTCTTTAGAATTTGAGGTAGGCATGTGATTAGTGGGGATGGAGTTGAAAGAACAAGTTATGTTACCTCTACTAATATAACAAAACATAAAGAAAACATCTAAAGAGCATGTAAGTTTCAATCTTTAAATTTTCATTTCTAGAATTTTAGAAGTAGAAATAAAATTGCAAGTAAGATTATTCATCAAATACATTTGCATCATTTTTTTCTTTTTTCTTACCTCCTTTTTTTTTGTACCCATATTGTGATTTGTTTACTATATCTGGTTTTGCATTTTGTTTAAGAATTATGTTATGATGATGACTCAAATCAAGAACTTCATAATGATCAATTGAAAGATTTGAATGTGTATGCATCAAAGGAAGGAGCCTATAAAAGTCACATGGGCATTGAAGCAATTAAAAGAAGGACGAATAAAAGTTTTATACAACACAACCACTTACACATCTTTTTATGTGCCATTTGGGTGGGTACATTTAATCCAATATGTATTATGTAATCCAAGGTGCAATGTAAATAAGTTTAATGCTTCATTTGGTTTTGTGTTCCAACTTCTTTAGGTATGCAAATTTTTATGAAAGAAAATTTCCTTTTTATGACTTTTTAATTTGTTGTTATTCTACATTTATGTTGGTGTGCACAAGCTTCCTCTTCTTTTGCATTCAAAACAATATAATGATCATTGGTGGGAATTTTTCCAAATTATTGCAATTAAGATTGAAATCATAAACCTCAAACAAAACATAAAATACTAAATTTAATTTTGATTGTTAGGGTTACAAAAACATTGGTTATGACATTAACTTATAGATTCTTACATTTGGTTTAACAAATGTGGAACATCCATTAAAAACACCCATGATTTCCAAAGCCTTGAAACCACAACACTAATGATTACACCACCATACCCGCATTTATTTTTTCCTCTCAACCTTTTACGTCATTTTCAAGTTTAAGGATTTCAAGGTGGTGTCTATAGTTTTAAAATTGTGTGTGTACCCAAATTATAGTTCAAAGATATATGTTAAAGATGCTAGAAAAATACCAAGGCATCTCTACCAAAACCAATTACCCATACTAACAAAATTTCCTATTGCAAATTTGAATTGTAATTGCAAAAACTATGAATTTAACAAATTTACACTTGTGTTGGTCCAAGCAAATGACGTGGTAAAGAGAACAAAACAATTTTAAAAATTCAACTTTTGCAACTTGTTCAGCAACATAAGACATTCAATTATTCATTAAATGCAACCATTTTCCTCATCTACCATAACACTCTTCTAATTAATGCAACTATTAATATATCAACTATAAGTCTCATTTTGTGATCAAAACTCAATGTTGCACTCTGATTTATAATGGTTCTAGAATATTAGATTCCCAAAGTGTGAATGTTGAACCATATTGGTCATGATAATTTTGATTAAGTCCTAATTAAAATGTATTCTTTGTTTCATGCCCATAATGTATGTATCAATTTTAGTTCATAATCATAAAAAGGATAGATAACCAAGTTAGAATTTGGTATCACATTTATGTGAAAAAACTCTATTGAAATTCTTGTGTTGGGGATGTAATAATTATTCTTTAGTCCTATAAGAAGAAAATTGTTGCCAACTAAGTAAATGGAGTTCAATTATGAAATCTCTAAAGATCCAAGTTCATTATACTAGAGTTTAAAATGTAACATCCATTTAGTAATCAATTCCTCCATCAAAAGGTTGATGACTTGGAATATCCTATGTAAGTTGTTCATACCATTAGTTGAAAAATAAATATTTTCTTGTTGGGGTTTGATGCTTTTAGGAAGAGGTTATTCAAGTTTGGGGATTTGAATGTATTGGAATTGCCTTAGTCATGGAGGTCAAAAAATATATACTAAGAAGAACTTTATAACTTTTGAATCCCAACACTAGGAAAATTCAATTCATCAATTGGAACAAAAATCATGAATCTTGGACCTTACTTAATCACCTTACATTCACTTTAAGAACTTTTATTCTAAAATTGTTGTGTTTGTAATGCAAAACAAGATTCCTTGAATTTGAGTTACTTAAAAATATACAATGCAAAATCCCAAGTTACAAAAGGTAGTATTATGAACTAAGGTTGATGATGATTGGTTACTAAATTAGGTTGTTGCTTTTTTTATTTGGTAATTTTACAATTCTTCATGTAATTAAAGTCTTATCATCAACTTGATAATTGATGCTTTTGTTCTTTACACATTCAATGTTGTCATGGTCCAAGCCTATGTGTACTTAGAATAGCTTAGTTGTGTTTAATATGTGACCTTCAAAAATATTTCTTACATCCAAGTATAGTTAATTATTTATTTCCAACCCCACCCATAAAATTAAAATTGGAACTATAAATAAGTGAAAGACTACTAGTAACAACCCATTTGGTCCAATCATTATGATTGGTGAGTTAAAAAGAATAGTAGTAAGATCACACTTTTGGCAAGTGTAAGTTTTGTTGTGCCTTTTACCAACCTCAATCAATGGTGCAAAAATGTAATGTCAAAACCATTTTGCTAAACAAAAACAATATTAAATTTTTTTTTCATCCAATTTTAATTTATAGGGTTACATACTAAACACCACTTGAGTTGTTTTAATCGACTACATATGTTTTGGTGCACATTTATGGTTATTAGGAACCATAATGAGAAATATGTCTTTGCATATGAGAGTATTAGGAACAAGGTAAGAATTACATTAGGAGGAACCAACAAAAGCAACAACTAAAAAATAGGATATATAGTGCAAAAAGTTAAATTATAGCATTTACATGATTATAATACATATTTAAGTAGTTCCAAGTTTGAAGTGCGAAAGTTAATTGTTTGAAGTGTTAGTAGTTAAAAGCTCCTTACTCCCAACCTTTTTTCTACTAGCAAATTGTAGCCTAAAGGCAACAAGCCCCAAGGCCCTACCAAAATCCCTTAAAGAAAATAAAGTCATAAATATAACAAAATCATTAAGTTGCATCCACTTTAGAGCTTTTAGCCAACATTATGACAAAAACAACTAAGCATTATCAACGTTTCACCACTCCTCTCCCATGAAGTGTTTAAAGACCTTTCTCTTCATCACCAGGACCATTGAACTATTAGATTTGGGAAATTTTTCCATCACCATCGATTTAAAATTGCTCCCCAACCTCAATTTCATATAGATATGAAGGAAGGTAGAGCCTTTTAAAATTAAAAAAATAAATGGACTTCACATAGATGATAGGTGCACAATTAAAGTTCAAAAGACAATAATATTGGTTTAAAAAGATAATAAGAATCTTTACATGAGAAATAGATGTTGAAAAATTTGAAAATCGTTATACTAATAACATGGGGGGAAGATTGAATTTCTTTTGTAAACTAATACAACAATTCTAGGGCAAGGATTATAATTAATTCTTGTAGTCTTATTCTCTCCTAGGAAAGAAGCCCCCAAGGTCAAAATTTGTGGGCTTAACAAAAACTTACTTCAAATATAAATATTTAAACCCTAGCTTTAAACAACATGATTCCCATCAAGATTGGATCTTATATCTGCAATTGCAAAAAATTTGATGATAGAGAACCTAAAAGCAAAGTGAAAAAGTTCTTAATTTTTCCTATGGATGGGTACATGGTTTCAAAATGAGATTTGGTAATAAAGGCTACACAAGACAAGGGGAGGCAACCTTTGCAAGTGATTTCCAAGAGGTTGACAAATGGTTATAATATGTGAGCAAGACTTTCAATATGCTCCCATTGATGTTCTTATCATGGATGCAAAGGTTAAACATCAATAGATATGAGCCAAAGAAGACTTTGACAACTAAAATGTCAAATGAATAGAAACAAAGGAAGTGCATTATTATAGGCTTGACTACAAATGTTGATGATTGTATGATGTTTCTTGCAAAAATCAACAAATCAATTTGGCCCCAATTTTTTCACACTTAAGAATATCACACACCTTTCAAACTTAAAGCATTATGTGACTTGTGAACATGAAGGCTTGGATGATTATAATATTGTTCATGAATTTTTTTGTTGGATTTTGAAAGATGAATGTACATTGTTGGGAAGGAGAAGGTATTCTTACTTTTAGGAAATGTTTTTGGTCATAAGGTGGTCAATCTTTTGATAAACCAATTGCATATCACAACCATTGTTATGCTTCCTCTCAACACAACAAGCAAGTGACAACTTATGGATGCTAGGATCATCAAGGCTTTTAAAGCACATTACAAAAAACTCTTGATTCATCACTAGATTGACAACTTGATGGATAAACAAATCTCTTTAGTTGATGATTTTTAGGTTGTACTTATTGTTGAAATAGATGGGGCATTCACAAAACTTGTAATGCTATTAGAGATTGTTGAAGGCATTATGCTCTCCAAAATTTGTCAAATCTTGACATTGGCAACTTGTAAGGATTAGATTTTTCATGTTGAAATTGAAGAAAGTGGTAGATTATGGCAACTATTTGTAGAATTCCATTTCCTTCATAACATTGAGGTTCCAACCATGGATGCATTACAATTTATTGAGTTTGAAACACAATTTGAACCTATTGACAAAAAGATTGCAAACATCAATATTATGAATGAGAGGAAAAACTCATCATAAAGGATTGAACAACAAGATGACAAAGAGATAGTATTGCCATGGTAGCCCGCACTTTAATTTTATGAAATAAAAGTTGCCATTAATGTTCTACATTTATACCTAGCACAAGAAAGTAATGATGTTGGCGATTCTCTTGCAAAATGTTTATCAATCTAGAAGGAAGTGATGTCAATGAAGCATTCTAGTTCTTAATAGGGAAATATTTTTTCGATTTATCATTCATTTGTAAAGTAAATGTTATCTTTCATCAACATGACTTGGTTTATTTTCTAAATTAATTTGGAGTGTATGGTTTCATGTTGTTCATCACATAGTCATATAATTCTAGTCATCATGTAAGTATGTTTATGCCACTACTCATTTAAACAACATCTTTCAAGCTTAGCTATGTCACTCCTCTCCTCTACCCACCTACATGCTCCTTACATAAAAAGGCCAAACATATACTTATGATTATTTTTCAAATACCCTTTCAAAACCTCCACCTCCTAGAATGTAGCCTTATTCAATATCAGTCCAGGCATGAATGTAGCCTTATTGATATCAGTCCAGGCATGTTCTTTCTGTCTCTCCTCAACACCGTTTGTATTTACACAAAGAGAGAGACAATCAATGCTTCTAGCAAATGGGTTGTGAGAAATTATCAGATATAGACAAAGACAGAGATGCTGACAACTGTGTCCTGAGCTTTCCTGTCACCATGATATCCTGAATTGCTCGGTTCAATTAGAAGTAAAGGTTTACTCCTGTGAGGGAGAAGGTAATTCTAGCATGCATCTATAAAGGCTTTGTGTAAGAACGAAAGTGTTATAGAACATAACAGATTTTGTGGTAAAACTCAGAAGTCTCTCAGCAACATGAGGTTTTGCCATGACTGCCTAAATTGGGCAAGACAAGCAAATGTTGAGAGGGAAAGAAGAGGGCAGAATTTATAATATGTACTCAGCTCTCCTAACCTCCAAACAATAACCAGCCTTGACAGACTGAGGGTTTCTAAGTATACAGGATTACTGCTTCTGCTGCTGTCATTTATACCACCTTGGAAACCCAGGGTATCTGTGAAAAACTACATATGGGAGTGATATGATTCAACTCCCTACACTCAAAGAATACCACACAGCAACATCAGCTCAGGGCAAATGGATACTGCCTTCACCCAAACATTTCCCAATTGGCATTGACAGTGGCAGAGGAGGCAGGAGGAGCGGCAAGGCTGCCCATGCCGCCATCAAAAGTCTCCCACTGAGTGGTTACTACCACTTGATTCTCTTTTGGTGGTGGCTTCATCAGTGCTGCTCTCAATCTGTCTACTGCCTCCACTAGTCCTTGGACCCTCTTCACCTGCACAAGTGGGGGAAGTATCTGGAATTATCAAACAAGCAGCACATGGGACACAGATCTCCCAAAAATAGTAGTGTGACCATCAGCGAAGGCCAACAATAGCTCATAAGCCCAGCAAGGTCATTGTCACAAGGAGAGCATTTGCTACCTAGTGGTGAAGGTGGGGTTCTCTAAGCTCTCTGGTCTAAGATAATTTTCCAGTTTGTCAGCAATTCTTGAGAAATTCGAAATGCCTTACAATGGGGATACAAAATTGGTTTGCCATGCCAATACCATCTTGAAGTTATGACATATTTGGAATTCAAATCCAGATCTCCTGCAAGTGAACTCTCAAATATGCTTCTACTAGGCCACATCTGGTTGCAAACCCCTACTGACATGGACCCCAAACACCATCAAAATTTCACATTCACACTGGAAGTCAATAATGTGAATAGGTAATGGAAATGCTGGAGGGAGAGAGAACAATGGGTTTCCAGTTCCTTCCTTCTTAGCTTTTGGAACAAACTGTAAAGAAATGCAGTAGCAGTGAGCATATATGCTGTGGTACCTCTGTTTTTCTCAGAATCATGACCTCCCCCATTGCCTCGACCCCATCAAGTCTGAGCAACTTCTGCATCAGGTCTTCATTCAAGCGGCGCAACTCACTCACTGAAATCCCATCTCCACTGTTAAACGATCCTTCAGAAGTTGACACCTACCATCATCAACAATGGATTAGACCACCTCATGTCATAACTTGCATTGACTAAGTATACCAGAAATGTGCTATTTTCTGAGGCTGAGAAGTAGTGCCATTACTCAAGTTCAAAATTGATAACACCCAAAATGGAAATGTATCAGAAAGAGGAAAACATTATGAGATGAAAAACAGATCTTGCCATTGTCATCATCGAGACAGGGACAATTTTGCAACTCTTCAGGAATTATGCAGATCTGAGGAAAAAAAAACCGTATGCAGCAGACTTTCTAATTCATCAAAGTGGGGAACACTCAAACCTGTTCTGCCAGCTTGTCCACCTCTGCTTGAATGCTTGTTACAATCTGATAAGAGCGTGCAATTTGCTCTTGCTTGTACTGCTCCTGAACCTTTCGCTCCCGAGCAGCAGGATCTTCCATGAGAATGAGCTTTGCTTTGTCTTTCACACCTGCCATGTGCAGTGCTTCTGAATCTTCTTTCTCAATTCCTTTGAACAGTAATCGCTGCTCCTTTGGAGTCAGCCCAGTAACTGACACAAGCAACTTCTTCACATCCCCTGCATGCATCCACACATCCAAACCTCACTCATCAGCTCCAAATTTCCTCGCTTTTGGACATGACAAAGCTGATCTCCTCCTATCCATCATTGGATTCCGACAACATGCGAACTTCCTGTGCAAAAACAATCCGTTTCCATCGCGTGCCTACACTACTAAATTTAACCTTTCATCAAGGATCGATTGACGCCACTGCACCTATGCCTCCTGCGCAGAATGTCGCAGAGACGTGCCACACGACATCCGCTATGTATGTATGTATGTATGTATGTATGAATGTATCCGACGAGCAGACTGTCTTCTACAGGAGCAAACAAATGTCGACTATAATAATAAGAATAAGATCGTCCGTCTATCCTAAGACGACAACAACAACAATCAGGTGTGCAGCAACGAACCGAAGCTTGCAAATGCAGGCGCAGTAATGTCATGAGAGATGAGGCCGTAGGAGACTTTGATCTTGACGAGAGGACCGAACACGGTGCCGGCATCTGGCACGTCACGTCTCTGCACCAACATCCCACCGGGACGCATCTCCCACTCGATAGACGCAGCATCTTGCTGTTGCCGCTGCTGCTGCTGTTCCACAACAACAGCAGTATTACCTTTCTGCAGCACTCCTTTACTACTACTCGATCTTTTCAAACTCTTCTCCCACAATCCTGATCCGAACTGCTGCTGCTGCTGCTGCTGCTGCCTTCTACTTGCAGCCAACTGAATCCCGTTATCATCCTCATTATTAATCCCCGCATATCCTCCTCCTCCACCTCCGCCGCCTCCTTTTCTTTCTTTCTTCCGCCCTTCCTGCACCTTCCTTCCTTTCTTGTGAGAGAAAAACATGATCTCTCTCTAAGGTGTTTCGATATGCTCTCATCACAACGACGACGACAACATTATTCCGTTCAATTACACACACTACACACACACACAAATCACCAAAACAAAATTCCTTCCGCCACACACAAACACAACAACTGCACACAAATCAGACGAGAGAGAGAGAGAGAGAGAGGAGAGCGAGACACAGAGAGAGAGAGAGAGAGAGCGCAAAACAACAAAAAGAAAACCAAAAGCGCACAAAACTGTCATAAAACTTTATGCAATGCAGACCACTCGCTGAGTCGTCACCGATTTTCTCGTCCAGAGGAAAGAGGGGGCGGCGAAGGGAGGGGGAGAGGGAGGGTCGTGTGCACTCTGGAGAGGGCGAAAGGGGAACTGAATTATTTGGGTTTTTTTCTTTGTTTCTTGCAAAGGCTCATTTTACTTCATTTACATGCCCTTTCTCTCCCTTTATCTTTAAAGACCTTAAGGAAGGAAGGAAGGA
>Ga0116228_10007135_pt1 | contig 10008 bp, 8 predicted proteins | sample S1TSphfallax_2_FD_89694 | JGI IMG/M metagenome (GOLD analysis project Ga0116228, IMG submission 89694) | Host-associated microbial communities from peat moss isolated from Minnesota, USA - S1T2_Fc - Sphagnum fallax MG | ecosystem: Host-associated > Plants > Peat moss > Unclassified | place: USA...
AAGACCCGCGAGGCCCGCCGCCCAAGCCGCAGCGCAATCCACACGCCCAGCTTGATCACGGGCAGCGCGCCCCGTTCGCGCCGGACCGTCCATTCCTGGGCGAGGATTTTTTCCGTCATGCCGCCACGCCGCCGGTTTCAATCGTACCAGAAGCCACAAGAGCCTCCCCGCCCGAGAGACGGCATTCAAATTTCTTCAAGCCGCCGGCCAAGGACTGAAACTGCACAATCACGCCCTCGCCGGGCCGCAGGGGGCGAAAAAATTTCGCGGATTTTACCACAACCGGGCCGTCCGCCGCGCCGCCAAGCGCCAGCAGAATCTCATCCAGCAACAGCGCGCCGGGAATGATCGGATTGCCCGGAAAATGCCCCGCCGCGACGGGATGGCTGGCGGCGAAAAAAAATTTGGCGGATTTGACCATGCTCAACGCGCGCCGTGTAGCAGGCGTAGCAGCGCATCGCGCGGCAGCTTGCCCAGCGCGTTGCGGGGGAGCGCGTCCACGAAAACCAGTTTGCGGGGTAAAAACGCGGCGTCGATCCGTGCCCGCAGCGCCGCCAGAATTGCCGCCGCCGGCACGCCGGGCGCCACCACCAGAACCGCCAGCCGCGCCACGGCTTTGCCGGTTTCCGGCGCCAGAAACACGCCGTCCTTCACCCCTTCAATCCCCAGCAGCTGGTGGTTGAGATAGCCGAGCGAAGTGCGCTTGCCCGCCACATCCACAAGATCAGCTGAGCGCCCGCCGAGCAGAAACGTTTCTGGACCCGTGTGCTCAATTTCATCATGCAGCCGCGCCGTTCCCTCTACCGCGTCGCCGCTGGCCCAAGTGCCGCCCTCGCCGGCCGCCAGGTTTACACCCGCAAGGCAGCGCCAGGCGGCATCGCGCACGGTTCGCCGCGTCGCCACCTGGCCGGCCTCGGTACAGCCGTAAATCTCGATCAACGGCGCCCGGAAACAAGTTTCGGCTTCCGCCGCCAGGGCCAGGGGCAGCGGCGCCGTTGCCGACAGGATGAGGCCCGCCGGCTTCATCCCGCCTGGCTCGGCGACCAACGCGCGCAGATGCACCGGGGTCGTCACCAGAATGCTTTTTTGGCCCGCCGCCGCAATCGCGGCCCGGATATCGGCGGGGAAGAAAAGGCCGCCGGCATCGACGGTCAGACCGTGCTGCAAGCCGAGCATGATGGTTGATTCCAGCCCATAGCTATGCTGGTGCGGCACGGTGCCGATGACCGTGGCGCCACCCATGCCGGCCACGCCAAGCCGAGCGCCCGCCGCCAGCGCGCTGCGCACCAGCACGCCCCAGGATTTTGGCACCGGCGCTGGCCGCCCGGTCGACCCCGAGGTGAACAGAATCAACGCCGGCTGCGCCCCCGGAATTTTTGGCACGCCCGCCGGCCCGTTCGGGTCGAGATCATCGGGAAAAGCGAGGCTCGGAAACGGCAGAGCTGCCGCGCTATCGGTAAGGGCATAGACGTCCGGATAGTCCTGCGCCACGGCTTGCAGCACGCCGGGCGCATCTGTTGGCGGCAGCAGGCTGACCTGGCCACGGCAAATTGCCGCGGCGAAGCCCACCATGAAGCGGTACCTGTCCGCGCAGAGGTTTATGACGTAGCGATGCCCGGGCAGGCGCGCCGCCAGCGCCGCCACATCGCCCAAAAACGCGCCGCGGGTGATGGCAACGCCGCGCCGCACCGCGACGATGTCGGCATCGCCGGCATGGCGCGTGATGGGATATTCGGCTTCGGCGGCTGTGTTTTGCGCCGGCGCGCGCGTGGGCGGGTCACGCAGCATCAGGCCGAACCCGCCGGTTCCTCGCGCGGTTTGCGCACATCGGCGATCATGTTCATGATCGCCGCCAGCGAGTGCCGCGGCGGATCGCGCAGAGAGCGCAGCCGGACCGCGTATTCCGCGGCAAACATCGCGGCCACGAGCGGCAAGTCAAGAATATTAACGAAAAATGACCACACCACCAGCGGCGCAAAAATGAACAGGGTCACAGAGGTTGCAAGCTGAACCGCGAAAAAACCTGACCACGCCAGCGTAACGCGGCGCGTGTAAACCACCATCTCGTCCGAAAGCACGCCGTGCAGCCGCCGCGCCATGCCGGTGATCAGCGGCTCCCGGCCGGGGAGCAGCGTGAGAGCGAATGTCAGCAGCAGCGTGCTGTAGATTGCCCAATGCGCCAGGGCGGAGGCGGTGACGAAGCCGAGCTTGAACAGCGGCGCGATATGCGGAACCAGGGCGAGCCGGACATGGCTCGTCTCGACAATCGCGATATGGAACAGCAGGGGAACAACTAACAGCGCAAGCAGCGGAAGCCAGCGCGCCCTTGCATCACCGCCCATTCACGGCGCCCGCTGGGACTGGATGAACCCGCTAAGGCTGCGCAGCGAGCTGAAAATTTCGGTATTGTTCTTGTCATCCGCCCGCAGCTTGACCCCGAATTGCTGCGACACGGCCAGCGAAATTTCCAGCATGTCGATCGAATCCAGCCCCAGCCCTTCGCCGTAAAGCGGCGCCAGCGGCTCAATTTCCGCGGCCGGCACTTCAAGGTTGAGTGTTTTGACGATCAGTTGCGCGAGCTGGGCTTCCTCCGCGCTCTGGCTATTGGTCTCGGTTATCATGCCAGAAACGTCAATTCAGGGATGGTGTTCCAGGGTGATCCAGGCAACCGGATAGCCCTGCGCGAACAGCAATTTTTACAGGGCCTACCATGGAATGCTTCCCCAAAAATGTAACAGCACTATCGCATACATTCCAGCGCTTGCAAGCGCTGGAGGGTTTTCAGCCGATTGAGGCGCCTGCCCGCGCCGCGGCCATGCCGGTTTCCCGGGCCGGCATTTTCGGCAACAGAAAATTCAACAACGGCCCGGTCATAACCGTCGTCAGCACCGCCATCAATACCAGCATGGTGAACACAGAGCGGGGCAAAAACCCTAGATCATAGCCGATATTGAGGACGATCAGCTCCATCAGCGCCCGCGTGTTCATCAATGATCCGAGGATGGCGGACTGGATATTGTTGAGGCCCGAAAGCCGCGCCGCGACGTAAACCGGCACAATCTTGCCCAGAATGGAGATGGCGAGCAGCAGGCCGAGCCAGCCCAGATCGCCGGCCGAAAGCCCGAGCAGATTGGTGCGCAAACCGGTGAAGGTGAAGAATACCGGCAGAAAGAACACCAGCACGAACTGCCCCACCTGCTCGCGCCACGCCGCCACGAATTCGGCCTGGCGGTGGAACAGCAAGCCGGCCGCGAAGCCGCCAAAAATGGTAAAAATGCCGATCGCCTTGGTGTACAGCCCCAGCGCGAACATCAGGCAGCAGGCGAACGCCATGAGGTTGGGGTGCAGCCGGCCGTTGGCGACGGGAAAGCGTTTCAGCAAATTTCGCGCAAGCCCGAACAGGAAAAAGCGCATGACCAGAATGCCGGCCAGAATGGCGAAAATTTTCCAGGCCACGAAGGCAAAACCCAGCCGGTTTGTCGCATAGGCCGCGGTGCAGGCCAGCAGCACCCAGCCGACCACGTCGTTCATCGCCGCGGCCGAAATCGCGATGACCCCGAGCGGCCTGTCATTGAGGCCGAATTCCCGGAGAATCCGGCCCAGGATCGGCACCGCGGTGATGCACACGCCGACGCCGCAGAACAGGCTGTAGGTTACCTTGTTAATTCCCGGGGCCAGGGCGGCGGCGGAGAGCTGCCCAAACCCAAAGCCGAGACAGAATGGCACGATGATGGACGCCAGCGCTACCGAACCCGTGGCCGCCATGAAATTTTTGTTGCGCAGATGGCCGAACGAGAAATCCGTGCCGATCTGGAACATCAGCAGGATCAGCCCGATCTGGCTGATGATGGTGATCGGCGCTGCGGCGGTCTGGCCGAACAGGGCGAGGGCGGCATGCGGGAAAAAATGCCCGAAGCAGGATGGCCCAAGCAGCAGCCCCGCAACAATTTCGCCGGTGACCCCGGGTTGCTTGATGAGCCGCGCCAGAGAATGAAACAGCCGCGCCGCGCCGATCATGACGATCAACTGCAGCAAGACCGAAGCCAGCAGCGCATCCGTTGATTGCACCGAAATGGTCATTGAAGGTGCGGAAGCTGCGTCAACCGCAGGCCGGTGCCGGTGCCGGGTGAGCGGTCTTGCGGCATTCGGATCGCATCAGGCCCGCGCCGGCGAAAATTTTTGCTTTAAGCATAGTCTCAAGTCTGACCTAAGCGATGAGAACTGGCAACACTGAGCTGGTCAAGATTGATCCGACAAGTTGGCGGCTGCTGACACCTCCGCGAGAATTTCGGCGGCGAGGCGCTCAGGCGCCCGGCGCGATCGCTCTCACGCCTGCGTTTCTCGACTTCGTCAAGGTGGGACATTAATGGCGTGAAGCAGCAATCGTGATTCCGGTACAGCACTCCTAACAAAAAGACGACCGCTTCCAAGGACAGATTTTTCAGTCTGGAATGACCGGGATGAGCGCATTTCTGCCGTTCGGCTGGCAGGCCGGAACGGCTTGGTTGCGGACCGGAAGCGGCCTGGTTATTGCAAGTTTCCGTTTTCCGAAAGATACTGTCCAGCTTCTGAAGCTATAATGGAGGCTGCGCTGGCTGTCGTGATCAAAACCATTGTCCCCAGTGACAGCGCGCTAAAACCGACCATTGCCGGGGCTAATTTTTTTGACGCCTATTCGTCACCTCTGACAAATAGTACCCTTACCCCTACGGAAATTTTCCTGCGCTCTATCAGCGCATCCCCACGATGGGTGGATAGCCTCATGTCCATCCGGAACGTCGTTGTTCGCCAGCTCGGCCTCAAGGACGTTGGAGCAATGCGCGGTGCCGCGGACAAGCCCGCCAGCGCGTACCGAGATGGCGATCAGATCGGCATTTTTCGGATTTTTAGCCAGACTGATAATGAACTGATACTCGGTATCAACGATCGCCATCTCGACGTCCGCGTCTCGGTTTTAAAGCCAACCAGCGATCCGCCTTTGAGTTATATCGTTTCAACCGTCGTCACCGTGAATAACTGGCTCGGACACATCTACATGGTTCCGGTCGGCCGGATACATCCCCTAGTCGTAAAGGCAGTTATGCGTCGGACAATCGTTTAAACTCCGGGAATACCCCACAGTCGTATGATCGCTCTCAAGCAATCCCAGCCGTTCCCAGTCAAACGCGGTTTTCGCGATAGCGGTTATTTGAAGTCGAAGATGGAAGTCGGCCAGGGAAATAGATGAAAGCTGGCTTTGCGCGGTCGCGCCGGGCTGGCCCGATGATCATGGCTTAAGACGGCGCGCGTCGAATCAAAACCAAACATTACCAATGCGGCGTCCGTTGCTTGGCGTGAGGCGGCAGGCTGGTTTTGCTTCCTTCGTCAGGACGTGCGATCCGCCCGTCGAACTCCATCCATCGTCCGAAGCGGATATCGCAATGTCGCAGCCAGCGAGATTTTTAGGTTCTTCGAGCCCCCTGATAAACCTATCGGAATCTCAGCATTTCCATTTGTCCATCGGCCATCAGGCTCCTGGTTATGCCACCCTTCCGTCAGTGCGGGATGGTCCAACGGAATATCATGTCCATCGACCTGCAAGTTGGCAATTTTTACGCCGAGCCGGCGGCGGTCGCGCGGGTCGGCGAAAATCTCGCCGGGGATGGCGGCGCGGCTGGCAATGATAGCCGCAGCTTTTTCATAGCGGATTTGCATTTCGGGGTCATCTGTCATTTCGATTCCCGCGCGGTCCAGAATGCGCTGGCGCACCGCCTCCACCACCGGGCCGGATTCCGCGAATGGCGCGCAGCCTTTGGTCTCCCGCAGCGTCTGCGCAAAGTCCGGATGCAGAACAGTTGCGGGGCCGGAATTCTCAAACGCCGCGCGATTGCCGGTTTCCAGATAGCTTTCCGCCGGGGCATCTTCCGCAAATAGCACGGCATGCGCGGCGAGTTCGATATGATAGTAGGCGATTTGTTTGCGAGTGAGTTGGCGGATGGAAAAGCCATTCAGCAGCGCCTTGGCGGGAATCAGATGCCCGTCCAGATACACGGCATGGTCTGGCGAGACGAGCAGGTCACGGCATGGCAGCCCGTCGGCAAGGGCGCCGGCGGTGATCAGCACGGGTTGAACCGCCTCCGGGCGCGGGTGGCGGCGCAAATCCAGCGTTCGGCGGCCGATCCAGATCACCGGCGCGGTGGCGCCGGAGAAAAGCGCTATTTCATCCCCGACCGCCAACGCCTCCACGCGGCGGGGCGCACCGCTTGCGGTGCGGATGCGCGTGCCCGCGGCGAAGCATGGCGCGGTTGGCTCGAGCGAGATCGTTGTGTTGCCACCACCAGTCGTGATGGAGAAACTTGTTGTCGAGAAATCTCCGTCGATCGCGAGCGTGTCCACTACTGAACCGTTAGTGAGTTCCAGGCCAGTGCCGGAGATGAACTGTTTGGAACCGGCTAAGAATCCATCCAGCACCAGCATGTCTCCGTATGCCAGGCCGGTGATGGACTCGCCGTCAGCCAAGGCGATGCTGCCGCCTTCCAGGCGCCAGTCGCCAGTGTCGAACTGGAGGGTGGAAAAACCGGAAAAACTTGTTCCCATGTCCAGCATGCCGCCGCCGCTGGCAAGTTCCAGAACGTCGGAGACGGTGGCGTCGGCGGCGACCGCACCGGTGAACGTTGCACCTGATTCGATGATGAGGCGCGCGGCGGCGGTGCCGAATAGCACGGCGTCGCCGAGCGCGCTTCCGGCCGAGGCAACGCCGGCGATGCGGCCGGCATTCGTGAGTGTTCCGCCGTCCAACTGCACCGCCGCGGCGCGGTAGCCGTAACCGCCAATGGCGGTATCGGCGCCGGCTTCGAGCAGACCGGCATTTATCAACGCGCCGCCACTCAAGACCACGGCCGAGCCGCCATAGGCGATGCCGCTGCCCGTGGTGAGGACGGGGGCAGGGCTAAAAAGATAGCCGGCATGGCCGCCAAAAATCGTACCGCTGTTCTGCAGCGTGGCACTACCGGCGATGCTGATACCCACACCGCCATTACCGCCGTTACCCAGGACGCCGTATTGCGTGAGACCGCCCTCGCCTCCTTCGCCGCCGATGATGGTCCCGGAATTGGTAAGGCTGCCCGAGGACGCGAAGACCGCGGCGCCGCCCGTGCCGCCCTGACCGCCTTGCCCGGAATAGCCGATGTTGTAGGATCCGTCGCCACCCCTGCCACCTTGACCGCCAAGGATCAGGCCGCTGTTGTTGAAGGTTGATGCGGCGAGCATGACGGCGCTGCCGCCGGCGCCGCCTTGCTGATGTTGCCTGCCGGCCGGCCCCTGCTGGCCGCCGATGGTGCCGCGATTGACCAGAAGCGCGCCAGCGGAAAGCGCGGCGCTGCCCATATTGCCTTCGTTGATGAGGGTCCCGCCCGCGAGCGTTGCGGCGTCGCCGGCAGGTTCGATTTCGCCGGTGAGGCTGTTGGTCAGCACCGCGCCGTTCTGCAGGTCAACCGCCGCGATGCCGGTACCGGAAACCTCGATCAGGCCGGTATTGGTGATCCATGCCGTGCCGAGGGCAAGAAGTGCGTAGGTGCCGCCATTGATGGTACCGCTGTTTTCGATCAGGCCGCCGGTGTTCGAAAGTCGCACGGCTTCCTGGCTGCCATAGACATAGGTGCTGTTGACGAAGGTGCCAGCGGCCGAGATGGATACAGCGATGATGGCGAAGCTGAGTCTACCGTCGTTTTCAAACATGCCGCCAGCAGCGTTCAATAACGCAACCTCGGCGCCTGCCAACGTGCCGGTATTAACCAGCGTGCCGGCGCCGATGACTGCGGCGAGGCCGGGCACGGCCAGGAATTTTCCGTCCGTGCCGCCGGCGATAAGAGCCTCGTTCCGCAGCAGGCCGGAGACGATCGTCACACCCACGCCGGCGGTGCCGGGCTTGCCGGCGCCGCCGCCGATCCCGCCCGTGATCGTCCCGTCATTGATCAGCGTGGCGTTGGTGAGGCCGGCGCCGTAGCCGCCATCGCCGTATGCACCCAGGATACTTTCGGCGCCGCCGGAGATGCCGCCATTATTGGTGAACGTGACGCCGTTGAGCACGATGCCGGCGCCGCCGCTGATGAGGGATGCGGCATAGCCGGCGCCACCGATGATGGTGCCGTCATTGATCAGGCTGCCGCTATCCGCACCAAGATAGACGCCGTCGCCGGCGCCGCGCGTGCCCGAGGCCGGCAGCCCGGCGCCGCTGTAGAGTTCGCCGCCGCGGATTGTCCCCTGGTTGAGCAAGGTCGCGCCCGATGTGATTGAGGCGCCGGCACCACCCTGGCCGTTCACGCCACTTTGGCCGCCGATGATGCTGGCGCCTGCGGCGTTGGTGAGGCTACCGGATTCGAGCGCGACGCCGGCACCGCCCTGCTCATAAGAGAACCCGCCGAAGACAACGCCCTCGTTCAGGACGGAGCCTTTACCGGAAAGCACGATGCCGGCGCCGCCGGAGAGCGTTTTGCCGGTGCCGGCGTAAATCTGGCCCGTGCTGGTATTTGTGAAGGCGCCGCCACTGAGGCTGACGCCGGCGCCGCCGGTGGCGCCATAGCCGGCGCGCAAGACACCAGCGTTTTGGATCGTGCCGCCAATATCGGAAATTGCGGCGCCGCCGGCGCCCGGGCCGGTGGATTTGCCGCCGTCGATAATGTCGCTGTTGATGATGGTGCCCCCGGTGGCCGAAACGCCAGCACCACCCGTGCCTTGGCGTGTAGCGCCCCCGTTGATGATGAAGCTGTTGTCGAGGAACGAGTTTGTCAGCAAGAGCGCCGGGCCGCCGCTATCCGGCATGGGCGTTCCGGTGTTCACGACGTAGTTGAGGGCGATGATTTCGCTGGAATTTATGATGGTGCTGCCGGTCGCGATGATACCGATTCCGCTCTCGGATGCATTGCCGGATAGCGGGGCTTCGCCGAGGATGCGGCCGGAATTGTTGAGATAGGCGTTGGTAATGACGATGGCGGTGCCGGCGGGACCGCCGAGTGTGCCGCCGAAGCCACTGAGCACCAAGCCGGTGTTTATGATGGTGCCGCCATCGACTAGAACGATGCCGTCTCCGCCTGGACCATCCGTGCCGCTGTCGTTGGCGAATATGCTGCCGTTGTTAACGATCGTGGCTGCATTTTTGCTATAAATCCCAGTAACGCCGCCGCTGTTGGGATAGACCAACCCGGAGGTGGTGATGGTAAGTGGCGAAACATATCCATTCTCGCCAAGCGTAATGCCAACCCTTAACGTGCCGCCAATTGTACTCCCAGACATCGCGCTATCCCAGGTTGACGATTAAGTAGTCTTCAGCCGCCGCATGACTTTCCCGTGCCGATGTAGCGAACCGCAGTTTTTAATTGAAAGACGTATCCGTTAGGGGTCATCTTAAAGGATGAAACGTCGTACCCGTGATCGGTCAAGTTAATTCCGGCCGCCGGATAGCTGGAAAGCGTATGCGTACCCATTGCAACCATCCATTCGCCCAGGTTTTGAACCCAACAGAGCAGAGGTTAGCGCCGCTGATCTTATTTCATACCTATCAAAAATGAGGGGCTGCAGGGGTAATCGGGAAATCAGCACCCTTCAAAAGGTCGCAAAGCCCTGCGCCACGGGCGTGCGCAGAATCAAGAATTTTGCGCCGATGCGGCGATTTTCCGGTAGCGGAGTTTCAGGCCATGTGCGCGACTTTGCTGCGCAATCCGTCGCTGGCGCACGACGAGCGTTACAACAGCAACGCCAAACGGTCCGCCGCAAGGCAGGAGCTGAAGACCATCATCGAGACCGTTTTTCGAACTCTCGACCGCGAAGAATTGATCCGCCGCCTTGACGATACAAAAATCGCCATCGCCAAAGTCAACGACATGGCCGGGCTCTGGGCACACCCGCAGCTGCAGGCACGCGGGCGCTGGCGGAATGTGGAAACCCCGGCGGGGCGGCCCTCTCAGCTTTCCCGATGCGGCGATCCTCGATCCCGTAACGCTGCGCTCGCTGCCCATGCGTGTCGCGGCTCTT
>Ga0116228_10007136_pt1 | contig 10007 bp, 10 predicted proteins | sample S1TSphfallax_2_FD_89694 | JGI IMG/M metagenome (GOLD analysis project Ga0116228, IMG submission 89694) | Host-associated microbial communities from peat moss isolated from Minnesota, USA - S1T2_Fc - Sphagnum fallax MG | ecosystem: Host-associated > Plants > Peat moss > Unclassified | place...
TGTTTCTTGCAACTAAAATCTAGTTGCAAAGACTAGTTGAAAATACATGTTTTTCTTCTAATGTTGATGGATTGTTATGATGGTAGGTTTTTAGTTTGTTATTTACTCTTTCTACCCCCTCATCACTTATGGTTGACAATTCCACAACGTTGTTATCAAACATTTTTTGTATTTTAAAAGGACCTTTCCAAGGTAATGTAAATTTACCTCCTTATTTTTATGGCTTTAAACATCCATAAAACTAATTTTCCTTCTTTAAAATTCTTCATTTTCCTTTTTTCATCCCTTTGTTATTTGTGCAACAGCTGAATATAGTTAATATTGTCTTTGGTTTGGGAACGAATTTCATCCAATCTAAATAAATCCTCCATCCTTACTCGGATAACTTTGTTTAGATTTTCATGTGGTAAATTGCAAATTCTTTTAATTGGTATTGCAAATTTTATTGGCATAATTGGTTGACTACCATAAACCAACTTGAAAGGTGTACATTGAGTTGTCATTTTATAAGCCATTCGATATGCCCATAGAGCAATGACTAACATTGGATCCTAGTTTGTCCGGTTTGCATTTACCAATTTGGCTAATATTTTACCCAATGTTTTGTTAGTCAACTCGGCTTGCTCATTCCCTTGTGAATAGTAAGTTGTCTATTTATGATGTGAAATCATAAATTCTTCCACAAGTATCTCAATAGTTTTATTAATGAAATGATTTGTCATTTACAAGATGGGTCAGGCAACCAAACCAAATAATAATTTGTTCATAAATAAATTTAGTGGTGCTTTTAGCTATGTTGTCACGAAGTGCTTTTGCTTCTACCCATTTAATAATATAATCAATCGTTATTATGATATATTGATTTCCAATATATCTTGCTACCGATTTGATTAGTCCCATAAAATGAAGTCTCCATTTCATGAAAGGTTCAAATGCCATAATTGATTTTAGGTTCTAAACATAAGCAAATGTCACAATTTTGACATAATTCAACAACATCATTATGGATAGTGGGCCACCAACAAGCTAAAGATAATTTTTTTCTAACAATAGTACTCATGCCAAAATACCCACTAGTTGGCCTTTCATGGAAATCTTCAATATTTTAGATACATCCTCTGGAAATAAACATTATCATAGGACCCCATCCGATCCTAATTTATATAATTGTCCGTCATATAATATGTAGGGCCTAGCCCTTATGACTATTCAACTTCTTTCCTCTTTAGGTACATCATTGTCAAAATAACCTTTTAAAAAAAATTCCATGATTGGACCATACCAATCAATTCCCACATTAAATAAATGAGCATTAGGTAACTAATCATCTACCCCTTTTGTTGGTTCCCCATGATTGATTGTAGATAAGTGATTTGGTAAAAAATGGACTTGACCCAATTTATAAACAATTTAAAAATCAAATTCTTATAATAACAAACATCATATGGTAATTTGACTTGTCTTTGTCAATTTGTTCACCATATATAATAATGCCTAATGATCTACAAAGAAAATAAAATTATTTCCTAACAAATAATGTTTAAATTTCTTCATAGCATATATCATTACTAAAGCTTCCTTTTTAGTTGCTGTATAATTCTATTTTGCACTATTCATAAGTCTACTTGCATAATATATTAATTTTTCAATGGTATTATCTGGATTTTGACTTAACAGAACCCCTATGGAAAGTTTGATGTGTTGGTATGTACATGAAATTTGATTTTCCAATTTGGTACCATTAACACTGGCAACCATGTCATATATGTTTTCGTCCACTCCCAAGATTTATTACAAGCTTTAGTCCATTTGAATTCTTCATCTTTCTTTCATAATTTGCACATGGGTGCCGCTTACTAGCAAAGTTTCGAAAATAACGTCGATAATAACCAACTACTCCCAAGAATCTTTTTATTTTTATCACATTAAATGGTATTGGCATTGTAGTGATTGCAATAATTTTTTCTGGGATCCACTAATAATCCATCGCTACAAACAATATGTCCAAATATAACACTTGAATTAACACAAAATGCACATTTTTTTTTCTAGGTTAAGATTTATGCCATTTTGTCTACATTCTTCCAAACATTTTTGTAATTGACCTAAATGGTCCTTTTTACTTCCATATACACTAAAATTGTCTAGGAATACTTGCATAAACTTATTCAAATATTCCTTGAAGGTTTTGGTCACATTTTTTGAAAGTGGTAGGAACATTACATAACCCAAATGGCATAATGTTATTTGTATATGCACCCCATATTGAAATAAAAGTTGTATTTTCTTTGTCTTCTTTTGCCATTTTAATTTGCTTATAGCTGATGTGATCATCCATAAATGAATACATTTCATGTCCAGCCATTGAATCCAAGAAAGGTAATAGAAATGGATCCTCCTTGGTTTGGGCATTTAATTTCTGATAATCCACACATATATGCAATTTGCCTTTTTTCTTTGGCACAATTATTAAAGGGGATAGCCATTGGATGGTTTCTATAAGATATATAAATCCAACATTTAGTAATTTATCAAGGTCTTCTTTGACTCTTAATGCATAATTTGGATTCATTATATATTGTCTTTGCTTAATTAGTTGAGCTTTCACCATTAGTTCAATTTTATGTTCACATACTTCTCTTGTAATTCCTTTTAATTCCTTATAGCCCCATGCAAAAACATCTATGAATTCCATCAACACCTTTTTAATTTGTGCTTGAAATACACTTGGTAGTATGGCACTAATTAATACTTCTTTACATTCTTCTTTGCTTCCTAGGTTAAGTTTAACTAATTGTTTTTTAGTTGTCACTATCCAATTAACGATCTTTTTATCTTTGACACTGATGTCGGTAGTTTCATCCAATATTAAAACTTCTCTTGGTTGATGCTCATAAAAATACACAAAATAATCAACTCTGTCTTTTGGTTGTAACATACCACAGTCTATTTCTTTTAAGAAATATAATTCTTCAAGCACTACTTCCCCTATAGGCCATAATTTGGTAGTACACTATAAAGTTGTTCCTCTTCTTATTCTAACAATCATTCTTCCCAATCAAATTCATCATTTAAATTCTACAACCATAGTGAAAAATTGATATTGATTCGTTTAATTGTATTTTAATGTCATAGTTTGTTCTCCTAAAGTAATAGTGAGGGTACTATCATTCCAATTGTGATGAGCTCTAGCCAATTTCAACCATGGTCGTCCCAATAACATGGAATAAGCTTCCACTTCATTCTCCATATTCAACACAATGACTGAAATTTTGTAATCACAACCTGCCAAGTTGATTTTCAAGTTCCTGATCAAATCAATTGGCCGCACCTTCCTTTGGTTAACCATTTGCACCATAAATGAAATTGATTGAAGTCTTCTCAATCTGAGTTTCTTTTTCAAACTTTCAGAGATAATGTTCACATCGAAGCCACCATCTAGTAACACATCCCTTACTTCAAATTTTCCCATTGAACTTGAACAATTGGCATAACTTCATTAAAATCTTCAACCTTTGTTATTATTTGCAAACATCTACAACTTGATTTCTTTCAATTTGATTAAGGACGTTTCCACCATCCCACTTAATTGGGGACAATTTTTCATCAATTGTCCCAACTTCATTTCTAATTTTGAATTCATAATTACTTTTGTAGCTTCTACTACTAAGTTCATGGTAACTCCATACCCATTTGGTGTCTCAAGCATTCTGTTTCAGTTTGCCACTATATTTCGTGTAGTTATTTTGTTTTGGTTGTTTAGACAAGTTGATTTTCACTTTTCTAGACTGTTGTCAACTCCCTATGATGTATTTGCGTCCATCAAATCAACTTTTCCTATCAACTTGTCATTTGCATTCATAATATACTTACTTCTTATCATATCAACTTCTCCTAGCAATGTGTCCATTATGGTTGGTATGTTAGCTCCTGCTAGCTTGGCATATCAATTAGTCAATTCAACTGACCCTTTGTGACCACTTAGCAAATCGACTTCCTTTGTTGTTCCCAATGGCATTTTTCCATTCAACCTTCGTAAACAACTTGGTCAATTCCAAGTTGGTAGGTAACGTTTCTACTTCAATGGGTCTATTTTCAAACTTTTGAATTCTTTGTAATTCTTCAACTACATCCAAATGAACCTTCTTTTCTTTCTCCCATTTGGTTCATCAACCCCTTGTAAGACCGACCTTTCTCTTTAGAGGCTCTTTAATTGGCATACTTGCCCTTTGATCTTGCGTGGTCACACACACATCAACAATCAATTAGTCCCATTCAACCATATCAACATTAATTTCCATTTTCAGTTTGCAATTATTCTCTTCCTTTTCCATTACTTTCTTCCACACTTAACAATTAATTTTTACATGCCCTTCTTTTCGAGAACAAAAACACCTCATTCCATTTTGCCAAAATCTATTATTTTGATTATATCCATGCTGGTTATACTGATTATTCTAATTCTTCTAACCATTATCTCATCAATTTTGACCATTTGGTCTTCAATTATATTATCGATTCCCAAATTGATTATTTGGTGTATTATACTCATGTAGTTGTTTATATTTTTATACAATTGGTATTTCTAATTGTACCACATGCATTAGAACAATTTCCTTTGAAGGACATCTTCCAGACATTGTTTTGCTAGGATTTGATTAGTACTATGATCATTTTGTTTGCATATATGAAAAAAATTCTTCAATAATTTACATTCTTTTGTAATATGTCCTTCATTATAACAATTTTGACACTACACACCTCTTTTAATAGTTTCAGAGTATTCTTTTGTTTCTTTTTTCTTTGGTCTCTGTTTTTTTTCTTCATCAAAATCTTCTAATTCATCACTGTTAGAGTCTTGGTGATATCTCATTATATTTTCTTTCTTACTAGCATTTCTTATTCTATCATAATTAGTTTTAAAAAATAGAAAATACTTAAGTTCAAATATAAGGTGCAATATATTGGTTGTTGGGTAAAACTTATAAGTTAATTAGTTTTCAAATAGGGTACATTTCATTCAAATAATCAATTTGATTATAATATAGGGTATGTAATAATACAAAATAATGGATTATAATTAATATAGGGTGGCTTTAATATGCATATTTAAAAATTTTAGATAATAATAGGGTGATAAAAAATAGGTTGGACAATTATCTAATACCCCTTCTAAAAATGGTCATTTGACACACATAGATCCCTAACTTTACATTAAGTGTCCCCTCGAGACAATGTGTCGTACAATTGTTATTGAAAAAGAAAAAATATAATGAACCACAAATAGATGTTACATTCATTAGAGCACAAAAATAAACTTAAATCAATTCATGTGGAATAGACACCTTAGACTCCTTGCAATGTTCATAGGAAAATTATTGTCAAGATGCTTGTTATAAATGTATCCTTCATAAAATAGAAAATGTGTATTTTGTTATTATAAGAAATAATTTTGTTGGTTTGAACCATCTTCTTAATCATGTTGTGATGTAAAAAAACTAATTGTGCATGCCAAATAGCAAGGGCTTGCACTTAATTAAAATGTGAGCTCACACCAAGGGGCATCACAAAGTTTGCATGATTAGTAGGAATAATCACTTTAATTTGAAAAATATAGATTATAGCCTTGAAGATACCTTCCATGATGTGAAATGCTAGTGCATGAACAGTGAGTTGTGAGCAATGAACATTAAATCAAATAAATAATAATAATAATAATATAAAGTTGTACAAGGATGGATGATGGATGAGACATTGATGAAAAATATCTTGGGTTCTTCTTTTCATTTTGTTCCCCCTAGGAATTTTTTTTTTGTTATGATAAAACATGATATTCTCAATACATAAAACATATAATTGTTTAAAAAAGAGGCAAGTAAATTACAAAAGACATGTTCAAAATCCAAAACATTCAACGAAATGAAAATTAAGAGTATGGGCATAAGAAAGCAAAAGATTAACTTAATGTTTCCAAAAAACTAAAATGATATCATTAAACATCATCTAGTGGATGAATTATCATCATCTGTTTATGCCCATTGGTCTCTTCAATATGGAACTTATCACATGATTAAGAAGCCTCTACGCCCAAAAAACCTTAATAACATGCAAAAATCACTTTTGTTTTCTAGAAAGCATGGTATTGATAGTCCAATCATTTGAAGTTCACTTCAATAGATTGCATAGCCTCCTTTTCAACCCTTGGAAGGAGGTATGGAAAAGGTGATGGGCTATTTGGTGTGTTGTTAATGATAGATCTGAACCTTGGGCTACATCATGTCCAACAAAGAAAATATCAAAAATCATACAAAAAGAAGAATGGAAGAATATTACAAATGTAATATTGAATTGTAACATGTAGAGGCTTCCACTTACATACTACAATATTGATAGAAGTTGGAACTTGCGAATTTTTGTAGGAGGTGGATCGTCATTGTCATCATTTCCATCAACAACATCATGCATTTCTACAAGCATGGGTTGTTTGAACTTTTGTAATGTGAAAAGGTGTGGTTGCCAAAGTTCCACATCACCTTCCAAACCAAAAACATGTCACCCAAACTCCCAAGGATGTTATCTTGTGAAGGTGAGCAGTGAACACGGGAGTGTGAACAAATGAGCCCAAGTGAATCTTTTCAAGGATATCCTACTAATGTCAATGGAATAGTATTTGACACATGGGATAGAATATTTGGTGACATGGAAGAATATTTTGCCACATGTCATGGATGAACAATATTCTTGGATGAAAAAATGATGATAAATAAAATGGATGAACTTTTATAAAAGATGGATGCCAAACCTATGATAATTCATGGATGACCCACTATCTCACTCATAAAGGATAGAATAATTTCATGTTGGTTTTATTTTGAAAAATACAACACATCAAATGCTATTGTAATACTTCAAGTTATATTTCATATTTTTAAAAAATGGATTTCTACAACATTTAAACCATTTAAAATTTTCAACTAAATCCATTCAGTGGCATATAAACATGTTGACCCACCAATAGGTATGTGCCAATCCATACACTACCCATTCACCACCAAGAGGCATGTGCCCATTAAAAATTGACACAACCTTTGATTACAAGCATATTGGCCCACTAAGAGATATGTGTCGATTCATACATTGCGCATTCACCACAAAGAGGCATGTGCCAATTGAGGATTGAAATAATACCAAATAGCCATTGACATTTTGCATTGTTTATACCATTTCAAGCTATTTGTTATTTTCATTCACAATTTCAACCTTTTACATCTAGCACCATTTTGAGGTTTCCACTATAATCATGTGGGCACCTGATCCTTTCCAATGTAATTACTGATCAAACAAATGTTTGATTTAAATTTAGGTGGTCATATGTTCTTTAATAACCTACTTAATAAAGGCCAATGGTTGAGTAAAATTGGGTGACAACTTAATCCATTATGACAATATTAATTAAGGCCAAATGATTCAATTTCAATTAGGATCAGGTGGCCTCTTGGTCTTTTGAAATCTAATTAACAAAAAACAAATGCCTAAATTATAACCGGTGATCATCTAGTCCTTTGCAAATAAATTTCAACAATTTACAATATTTACCACATTATCCAACATTGAATATGATATGTTCAAGCTCTAGAAATTTTATAACATATACAAAAAACAAACATAGTTTATATCATGTGTTCAAAATGTCATTTGATTTCCAAAAAACCAACTTTTAAAAAACTAAATTCCAAGCCTTCAAACACTAGGAAATTTTATCATTGTAAAGGAGTAAGATACAAAATAACATCATTGTCTTCTCAAAATTAGGATCCATTTGGATAACACCGTTTTATGCTTGTCAAAGCTACAAACATCGTTGCATGGTCTACAAACAATACTTTGAACCCACTACAAACAAAACACAATAATTAAATTTTTTATTGACATACAATGTGAAAGTAAAATTTGAAAAGTCTTTTTAAAATGAAAAGATTGCAAATAGACCATACATAAAAGAATTTAACAAATTTACAATTCCCTTTATCACTTTTCATATATTGCATGAACCAAAAATAACAAGGGGAACATGAATTCAAACGTGGCTTAGAAAATTTGATGATGGTTTGAAAATGCATTTGAACTATACTTGCAAAAGGTAATCCGATCAACATTGACCACAATCACGAAGTGAGGTCCAACCATTGCACCAATTTTTGGACAACTTATGTCCTCTAAAAGATTCACAAAAAAACCCACTGCTCTTGGAATTTCGAAGAGCTTTGCTTGGCTCATCATCAATGAGCATGGTTTGGTTTTCTTACCCATAGGGTAATCCTCAACAAGCAAAATACACACAACTTAAATCCTTGAGACAATAATAATTTCCAACCATGAATTGACTTGATGTCATTAAACATTGTTCACACCTCCAAATGAAAACAAACTGGTCAATAAAGTCTTGCGACAATAGCAAAGTAAGAACTTCCATAACGTCCTCAATCAACATACAAGACTAGATTCCAATATAAAACTTATTGAATGCATGAGTAAGAAAATGTTGAACTCTAACTCTTGCTTCCATTTTAATGCTATCAATATTTCTCCCCCTGGCTCATTGATTCCCTTTGTAAAACAACACTCCACAAAAATAGCACAAAACACCATTCATACTAAGAATAAGCGACTTTTTCAAGGAAGGACATGAACAAAATCGTTGACATACATGTGTAACTGATGCAAATGGATAGAGGGGAATGACTTACATAACCAACAGAAGTTAGCATAACCAAACATATAAATAATAATAGATATTTTTTCAAATAATATTATAACATGTCCTTTATATCATATAAGAAATTAAAAGTAGGGCTAAAGAGTTCAATTTAGATACAATTCAACAATCTCAATCTCCATTAGCATCAACTGTAGGTGATGAAAGTGTGGGGTAACAATTAGCCTACATACTACAAGTGTAGGGTAATCCCTATTTCCACTACAAGAAGATTCAATCGACTATCATTCTTGTTTATTTATCTTTACACACAAAAAAGAGTCCCAACATATTATCTTTTGAAAATTAGAACTTTGTGTATCATCTCTAGTAAACATCCCTAACAAAATTGGTGACATGAGTCTATTATGTTTCCATGACTGACCAAGTTGCAGATCTCTTCATGAAAACATTATCAAGTGGTAAATTCCAACAGCTCCACACTTTGCTAGGCATTGTTTCTCTTTAGATTTGCTTCAACTAGCAATTGCAACAGTTCCATATGTATGCCAATGTGAAGTTCTTATCAATGGGGAGATTTGGATGAATTGTTTCTAGAACACAAATTGGCGTCCATCTTTCACTCGCAGTTTTGTCTCCCATGCTTTGCATCTATCTTCTCTGTTGTGTTCCTCTCTGCACATCTTCTCCATAACACTTCTTTCTCTCTGTCTGTTTGTAGTTCAATTGATTGAGGTGTGCATATAGATCCAAGGGGTGTAACAGATGTAGATGCAGAAACATTTATGAGATTGCGAGTCAGTTGAGAGGTGATTATCCTAAGAAGCTGATATTCATAGGAAGACATACAGTCATATGTAATTGCTTGTTTGGTTAATGCTTGACTTCTGATTGAGTTGCTAATGATGTAATGCCAAAGTGCTTAGTTGGTGTACCAAATGCTTGTTATAGAACACATAGAGGGTGTAGATGAGCTTTGAGGGAGGAAGGGGGTCCTCTTTCAAATGGTTTGTACGGGGAGGGTCATTCCACAGTATCTGACATGAAAAGAGAGCAAAGCACTTTTGGATTAGTTTGCAATATCTCATCTGGACATGCACTCTTTTCCACTTCCAGAATTGGAGTGGTGACTAACGATTTCTGGTATTTGAGAATTACAAAGAATTGGCAAGACCTAACCAATTCATCAATATGGAAAGGCACACTTAGTGTCCAAAATCAAAGGAATTGCAACAACACACAGGGTAGTCAACTCAAACTCCCATCAACTTTCAATGTTAATGCTTTAAAA
>Ga0116228_10007137_pt1 | contig 10007 bp, 7 predicted proteins | sample S1TSphfallax_2_FD_89694 | JGI IMG/M metagenome (GOLD analysis project Ga0116228, IMG submission 89694) | Host-associated microbial communities from peat moss isolated from Minnesota, USA - S1T2_Fc - Sphagnum fallax MG | ecosystem: Host-associated > Plants > Peat moss > Unclassified | place: USA...
AAATAAATAAATAAATCTAGTTCCCATGGCCACCAAGGCAAGCTTAAAAAGCCTAATGTGAATTTAAACAAAAAGTCCAAGCTAAAGAAAATGCCAGTTACTGGTAAAGTATCAAATGCCAAAACATGTCAAACAACTTTTAAGGTGCTGAAACGACCAATGAAAACACCTAAAAATAAGTGAATGGGCAAATGTATTGGCATTGGCCAATATATATAGTATGCAACTGGAATTCCAAACTTTGTTTATGTCCTACAAGTTAATGGTATGTGTCATTTTCTCTGTTGTTCTAGTTTAAACAGTCATAGTACACGTACATTTGTTGCATCTTGTTCAAATTAATTTCCATAATTTGAACTGCACATGGTTGTTGTTGTATGATATGTTGTCTTACATTAGAGATATATAGTGATCTCATGTGATAATGTTGTTTGGGTTTACTTGCCCGATGTGCTCATATACACATGCAAAGTTGGCTTGAATAATTTCCAAAATTATGCCAAGAATGTTGAAGGGTTCAAACTTTTTAAGGAATACTAAAATATTGTCATGGGGTCACCTTTTCTATATTCTTTTATATAATCATATTTGACCATGTAAAGGTACAAAATGGATGAGATTGATGGAATCTAGAATTATAGTGGTTTAAAATATGGTACTTATAAAATACTTGACACATTGATTCCTTAATATTGATGGGGATCAAAATATAAGACAAAAAAGGACTCCATTAAAGACTAGGTCCTTTTTGTCCCTAACGGTACACCTTAAAGAGTTTGGACCTTAAGGTACACAAAGTTTGAAACAATGGCTTGGGTAAAAGCCAAGGGATCTTCCAAACCCCTTGTATGGTGGTTGTTGTACCTTTTTGGCCTTAGTTTTGGTTGGGTTTCTTGGTCATCTCTTTGATAGGTCCTAAGCATGTAAAAAGGGGATCCATTGAAGCACTAACATCATGTGGACTTGCCATGGAAAGTAAACTTCCTTTTTTTATTAATTTATTGTTTTTTCTAAAGTCATAATTCAAGGATTATGTCATTATGGGTTAGCTAAGGTTTTGAAGTAGTGTTGACAAAATTTCTGATGTTGGGCAGAAACATTCCAAAAGTGCATGTGTAATGGAATTAACATATTCCACATTTATGTTTTTTGGGCTAGGTTTATAAGCTAGGTTAAAATATTGGTGCCATGTGGGTACCAAGACATAAACTTCATCAAGCTAAGGATACAATTTTCATTTGCAGATTCTCCTCAAAGAACTTGCCACAAGGTTTTTTGGGTGTCTTTTAAGTTTTAAGTAGTATGGTATGTATTAATTTAATGCAGATTAATTTGCAGTAAGACTAGAAACAAGATATTTACAACTTGGACAAGGTATTTGGATCATTGTCCAAAACATTGAGACAATAAATCAATGTATTCTCCTTTCATGCTTTCATAGCTATCTTTTTTCAAGAATTTGTGATATTTCTTTTGGGAAATGTTGTTTCAATATATGTTTAATGAAAGTGGATGGTATTTGCTATAACAATTGTTGGATAATCTATGATGTATAGTAATATGTTTTGGTTGTGAAACAACTTACATGTTTTCATATTATATAATGTAATTGTCCTTCAACACCTCTAGTGATAGAATGATATCCATACTTGTGTAGGGTATGACATTATATTACAACATTGGTCTAATATATATATGCACCAAAATAGTTGTTTTGCAACCATTCAAATCATACATTTTCATTTCCAATTTTGCATGTTACAAGATGTTTATCCTCAAGTTGACATAACAAGGTAGAGGACCATTATGTGGTATTGGTATCTATGACATGTTTGTTGTTTATTGTTGTTACACAATAATCTTTAACTGTTTTGAATAAAACAGAATCCCACTAATTTGTACATGAGTCCTAAGTAAAATATGGAAGGGTGAAAGCATGCTAAAGTATACCAAAAAAGTAATCCTCATGGGTAAAAATACATAAATTTGTAACACGTAGATTAGAAAGTAGGTGATGCCTTAGGAGATTGTCCTTTTGAACTACATGGAGGCATCAAATGTGATATGTTGAAGTTTTTCAAAGTTTCAAAAGTTGTATCAACCTTTTTAAAAAGCTACTTTCAATCTACTTTGCAAAATTTGCCAATTTGTCCTATCATGAAAAAATAGATTGAAAGTAAATCAAATAAATTTCATTTGGAAATTTCATTCATATGTTGAAAGGGTTTAGGGCATGACTTAATGAATCAAGCACATGCAATGCACTTTAGTATCATATAAAAAAACATGTTTTGAATGTCAAATCTAAGTTTATAGAAAATTTACTTTTGAAGGGCTTCACATTGTCATAATCCAAAAATTCAAATTCCAAAAAATGTGTATCAAGGTGCATAATGGCCCAAACATTAGTAACACATCATTTGAATTATTTGATTTGGAAAATGTGAAATATTAGCTAGAGTAATAAACTTTCAATAAATTAATTAATAATGAAAGTTAATATATGTTAAGAATAATTATATATAGTTTATTTAATATGATAAGTAAACCCCAAAACTTATGGCACGACTAAAATGCTTAAAATGTAAAAGATTCCAAATCTACTTTTACTTGTTGGTAGGGATCACCAATTGGTATACTTTACCATGGTTTCATTCAGAATCATTCCAATATCCATGGACACAAGAAGGTAGAATTATAAAATTAATGGACAATTATGGATTTTTTTTGTAACTTAAAGCATATGGACACTTATGGACTTTCAATACATCTAGAGCTTAAATGGACATGTATGGACTTGGTAATAGAATTGGAGTTTATGGACTCTTATGTATTTACTTATATAAAATGATGGATACTTATGGGCATTTTTATACATTATACAATGTGTTTTGTCAAAGGATTTTTTGTGGCATGAATTTGTTTCTTATAATAAAACTGCATATATAATTGTTTAGTCCAAATCATAATATAAATCTAGTGTCTTCACACCATTTGACATGTTGTTTTTAAATTTCATATTAAGGATGTTATCACAAATGTATAACCATGAACAAAATATTACAAACCATGTAGACATCACATTATCTAATATATAAATGTTATAAATTAAACCCAAAAATTTAATAAATCAATACATTTTGCAATCTCTATACCACCAACATATAATAGTACAAAATAACACATACTTGTACCATCAAAAATTCTAAATTAAACATGGATATTAACACTTGTTGTGCAAAGGAATATCCCACTATAATCAAATTAAATTCTACAAGTAGCCTAGTGAACCTCACCACCAAGTGTTGTCCATATTAACCTTGTTGTAACACTTGGACTTGCCACTTTTTCAATTGCCACCTTCTGGAAACTTATGTAAGTAATTTTTCTTCGATCACATAACTTGCACAAAACAAATCCAAATTTGAAAAATTTAAAGGGTGCCAAGATCTTTGATAACAAGATGTGAATAAAATCTTCGCACAAATTTTCACACGTTTGTAGCTTATCATACATAATACATTCCATTTTGCATCCACAAAAGGATCATGGTTTGCTTGAGTGTCTCAAAAATGATAAAGGTTTTTGTAGTCTTCTGATATTTTAAAATACCACAACATTTTAAGACATTTCCACCAACCTTCCCACCCATAAATACAAATTGAAAAATTTCTATGTGTCAAGATCTTAAAACATTTAAGCCACATGAATTTTGACAATTTTCTACCCACTTTGCGATCAAATCTATAAAAAATTTTGGTATTTGGTAAAAAAAAATCATATTTTATGGGTATTTTGAAAGTTTGGGATGCACTTATAAACCATATGACTACAACTTTAGGAGGACTAATTTCAAATATAAAAATAGATAGTGCACTAGAATAGATCATGTTAAATACACTAAGAGGTGATTTTCGTCCATTCACACAAAAATCAAAGTATTTTGTTACGTGAACAACAAATTGTTAATTTTTAACACATTCTTAACATTTTAAAGGTTCATCAATATCTGTAATTGGGTCAATAAATTATTCAAAAGATGCATTTTATATATACATATACACTTACTATAGTTTTTTTTCTTATACAAATGGTCGTACTATAATAATTTTACATGCATAAAAGGTATTTGCTTTATAAGACAAGTATTTTGGTGTTTATATGATACAACCAAAATACCATTTATATTCATATCCATGGAAATATTTTCACATTTTTGTGATGTATTTATTCAATACTACAAGATTGTAATTTTACATTTTTATTATCACACATTTAACATTACATTAAGTGTTATTTTGTACCATAAACTACCCAAAAATTTACAAAGGATGGTATTTTTTAAATAATCAAACAAACTGACACCCAAAAGAAGATGGTTATAACATTTTTTTTTCAAATTTTAGATTAATAACAGACTTTAAGAAGTAATATTTTACTTAAGTGGTTTCTAACTTCTTGGGCTAATGTTCAAAGTCTACATATGTATGAATGTTTTCTTCAATGCCACCTTTGACCTCCTAGGAATCTTACATAATACTAATTCCTTCCACCTAAACCAATAACATACAACCAACATAATATTTTTTAGCAGCAAGGACTCACCATGGAAAATGCATGCATGTATATAATAAATTACAAAAATGTATGCATACTAGAAAGACATGGATAATGATATTGCATACAGAAATGATTATACCACCTTGATTCCAATTTCATACTTAGGAGGAATATGTCTTCACCAAGTGTGGTAATAACATCCACCACCATATTTATAACAAATGTCATTATGCATCCACAAAAGATCAATTTTCATAAATAATGTTCCATTCTGTAGATCTACAAAGGTTGAAATAGATAGAAATTGATAAGTTACCTAATTATAGACAATTATAAATGATCCAGCATGGAACATACCTCAACAATATCTTATGATTTGGCAATTTGTCAACAAGGATTTTGGTAGCAGTATGCACAATGTTTTGAAGGCATTTTATGATGATGGCACACTTTTAAAAGTGGTAGTTCTTTTGTCATCATGAATGAACTTGTCCATTCCTTTAGGTTGTAAAGTGGTGCACATTATTAAATCCATTATGCAATAGGACATGCATCGATGTGGCTTATGAGCTAAGACTCACCTTGGGATATATGATCCATCCCCTCCTTTTGTTCAACAAATAATTTGAGGTTGCTATCACAAAACAAAGTTCCCAAATAGAATAAAAACTGAAAATTAATCACATCATAAATCATTTCTCACAACAACAAAAGAGTTAACACTTGAAATTCATTACTTCCATTAAAAGTTCACAAGTATACACACATTCAACAAGTACAATCCATGAGAAATTCATAAGTTTCACAAATTTCCACATTTCCACAAGTTTTTTTGGCCCACTCCCATTTGATGAAATGTCATTCAATGCATTGCACAAACAACATAAATTGCCCAGATTCAAGTAATAAAAAAATAACGGATTGAAAGATCAAATTTAATCTTTGACTTCAAACCCCATATGTAAGAAAACTATTTTTTAATAATCAAAATCTCCTTAAATGCATGCTCCTTACCTACATTCATGAAATGATAAAATAATAGCCAAAGTATTTGCCCATTAATTCCACAAGTTCCACAAACTTCTACAATTTCCATAAGTATCCAAAAATTCCAAAATAAAATAAGCCTAGTTTAAAATGGGCTAATAAAAGCCAACAACAACCTCCTGAATCACTCTAACTAATCTTGAAAATATGATGTGGTAGCATAGGATTGGATGAAAATTTGTGAGGTAATGCTAAACAACAGTGCTAGAACAATGTTTTTACATTGTTTCATTGTGCTAAAAAGCACTTGCTATGGGCTTTGAAATGTGTTGAAAGGTATTTTATATTTATTGGACTACTATCAAACTTTGCTAAATATTAAATTAACATATTGGAAAAGGGTTTCACATAAATACAACATATAATTTCAACATTAAGTTAGTTTATGAGACTTATGAACATCGAAACCAAGGACTACTTATGCCAAAATTGGTTCCTATTAGCTAGGTTTTACCCGCTTCAATTTTTGAAGACTTGTGGATACTTGTGGAAACTGTGGATATTTGTGAGAATGGGAGAACTTGGTTTTAAAGTAATGTGATCATTAAGCACATACATAATTGGCAAGAAATGTTCCTACAGCCCATATGTGTGACTTCAAAGGAGATGCGCCTTTAAAAAAATGATGGATTCCATAACAAGTTTTTACAAATTGTTGAAAAATTGAAGATGAAATGGGCCAGTCTATAGGTGAACAAACCTTGTGTTAAGACAAATTTTTTATACATTAATTTAAATGAAACAATTATTGAAACAAAAATTACATTTGAACATGGGATCCAAAGGCAATGAAATGGCAACAATAATTACACAACCTGTGATAAAAAAACTCAACTACCTGTCCTTTTGAAAATTGCCTTCTCACAGACTTACTACCTACATGTATCTTAATGTTTCCACTCACTACTTTTAGGTGAGTTACCATTAATGTTATTTGATCATGCCACAATCTCTTTTAGCTTGTTTTGTGTACTCATAACCAACACGCACAAGTTATAAGCAAATGTGAATTCATGCAACATTTGACTATTAAGATCAAAACATAATCCTTGTGTAACTTCATCCTTTAATGTACAATTGTTTTGCTATTGGATTTAATGGAACTTGGTTATATAGCTATGTTTGTAAAACATGGTCTACTCAAATAATAGTTCAAGCCTTTATTTTTGGTGGTAACTTATATTGAACTTTATCTATGCATCAAAAACCAAACCTTCTAATGGAACCTAAATATTTGGAAGATAGATTGGTTGTACCAAAGGATTTTTATTGTCAATGGAAACTTTCATTTTTGTGGCTATGTATTAGAAATCCAACCTTTTGTCAACTACCACCTTAAGAAAAACAAGATCTCGAGTAATTATAAATGAGTGGGACCACCCACCTCAACTTCATGGACCCTACCTTTGGGACCACAACCTTGAAATATTCTTACATATATTCTTACTTGTGACGTACACATAACATGCATCCATAGTGCAATTGTGTTGTTTCTGGATTGAATGGACCTTACAACCCATTTAAAACAATATACATGTTAAACATTTGGCCACTAGACAAGGTTTACATCTTTGGAAAATATAGCTAGCTACTAGAAAGGTCAATCTTGGAAAAAATAACTCAAGTTGTGTATATTTCTTGGAAGCAAATGATTTTACAAAAAATTGTGTCTAAACCTCCCACCACTTATAAGGACAATAGCTACAAAAAGAAAATGTCCCACCACACATTAATCATCTTCCAAAAAGGTAATTATTGATTTAATTCTTGATAAAATATTCATGGTCAATTCATGTACCCCATCATTTCCACTGACCCTATGATCCTTAGGTGGCATTAGAAATTTCACAGCTCATAAATGTTGAGCATGAATATAAACCACATGCGAAGCTTTCAATAACACGTAAATAGATTCACTTTCGTAATATAAACTAGCCACAACTACATCTCTAGCAACAAATGAAGTCCCCCATTTATCCATGAAAGCTCTCTAATGTGGTGAAGAGGCTTCATGCAATATACTAACCAAAAGTCTACATCTTCTGAGTTGCCAACCTCTACATTAACAACAAAGTTGTCACCAAAGTCCAAGGTGGCAGCTAAAACATCTCCATCTACATCATAGTCCCACTGTCCATCCCAATCATCAAACATCACATTTCTTATTACTCTAATATCTATAGGTTGGAGCTACTTAAGCACCCAATTGTTAATCCAACATACATTCACACATTGTGCCCACTGCCTTTTTAGAAATATGAACAAAAATAGGCCAGGTCCTGCAGCATCAAAGTGGTCAAATTGTGCTTGTTAATGGCACAAATGGATTCAAACTTCATTAATGTTACACAAAAGTTTTCCAAACATTTAACTAGCCCATAAATGTGGCCGACATGTTCCATCAAGCTACATCAAACTCAACAATCCAACCATGTGGGAGATCAAAATGACATAAACATACATTCAAACTCCATTGATGCTACACAAAAGTTCTTTAAACATTTAGCTAAACTTGAAATGCCAATGTTGTTCCATCAAACTTCATTGAACTAACTCAAAGTCCTAGTTTTGTTTTATATTTACTCAATCAAAATCAATAGACCTTGAACCCTAAGTATTATGGACAAAGTTTAGGGATTTTTTAATTCACATTGTGTACATAAATCCATGCAAAGGAATTCAAATTGTCACAAAACTATCTTCAAACTTCATTCTATTACACATCAATGTTAAGATATTGAAAGTAATGGTTCATGATTTACCTAGGTCACCAATAAATAATGTGTAGCTTTCTCATCCCACACTCCAACCTTAAAACATTGTCTTGTCACATTTGGTTTATTGGGACTCACCTGTGTCTCAGATGCCCACCAAGCGAAGGCAACAATTTTGGCACCCATTGTGCAACCATCAACCCTTATTTTTCTAATAAATAGAGACCACAAAGCATCACTTGTATCACTAGTGATCTTGCACATTGCATTACAATCTCTATATTCTAGCAATGGACACCAAGGAGCTTTATAATGTTCCTCATACAATAAGATGGTCATGCACTAATAATAATTGAAAGAATAACATGTTTTAAAGCCAACTTAGCACTAGAATTAATTTGTTTAATTTATTCCAAATATCTTTTCACTTTTGCAAGAATTTTTTTTATGCAATGGTTAATTTTGTAGGTAGGACATTATCAGGTGTGTCAACACTAATATTTAAATTGGTTAGAAACCTTGCCATCACTTGTTTTCTACTTTTTGGACCAAGGTAAACTACAAGGGCCTTACTCACAAGATTTGCACATTTAGTTGTTACCTTTCATTGATCATCACTACACCAAAATGCATCTTAATTCACTTTGGGTTTTACTAGATTTTGAGTGAATTTGGACATTTTTACCATGGTGAGACTGGTCAACCCCCTACTGAATGGGGACTAGTTGCTACGGATAGTGAATTGGTCCACTAGTACTTAGTGAAATACAAATTTACCACGCCATTTCAGTTGCTAATTAATTAACTAAGCAACATGGAAATCAATTAAATTTAAATTATTTAATATTTAGTTTAATATTTAATATTATTGATAATTTCATGATTTTCAACTTATGAATTATTGACACTTGTCACTACCTATGTTAGGTTAAACCTTAGCTTAAGTACATAAGCCATGTAATCAACTTAAGTAGGCACCTATTATAGGGAACTACATAGGAGAATATTCGATCAACTTACCACAATTGGCCACAAATAAATCATTTGTGAGGTTTGATCCCTTGACGTTTAAAATGAAAGCAAACACTTGTACCATCAAGGCACCACATTTGTTGTGATAATGTGTTACATTGCATTCTATTTATCAAATTCTTCATTTTAAACATTACAAAAACATAAAGTTTAAAAATTCATATTTTATTAAGATTTTGTCCAAATGAAATTATTAAAGTTTAATTCAATTTTTTTCAATACTATACATAATTACATTTATTTCCTTTTGAAAGTGTAAAATTATTTGAACAAATTTATTTTGAATATCACTATTCAATAACATTTCAATGACCATTTTTTTGAAAAACAAAATGTTTAATAAATGGATAAGATTTTTGTTAATATAATAATACTACCTATGTTAGGCTACTTTCAGTTATTATAAGGTTATCTTTCATTGTTCTAAATTATTTCACCCTACATTATTTATGACTATTTATGGTTATTCTCAATTATTTTTGGCTAATTTTAACTATTTCACCTTAATTTACTTTTGGTTGTTCTTAATTACTTTTGATTATTTTATGTTACTTTTGACTATTTTAGGTTATTTCACCTTAAGCTATTTTTTACTACTGTAAATTATTTTTGGCTATTGAAGGTTATTTCACCTTGTATTATTATTGAATATTT
>Ga0116228_10007138_pt1 | contig 10006 bp, 5 predicted proteins | sample S1TSphfallax_2_FD_89694 | JGI IMG/M metagenome (GOLD analysis project Ga0116228, IMG submission 89694) | Host-associated microbial communities from peat moss isolated from Minnesota, USA - S1T2_Fc - Sphagnum fallax MG | ecosystem: Host-associated > Plants > Peat moss > Unclassified | place: USA...
GGTTTGCACACAAAGTTATGGGCCCCCAAAGTCATAGGTGTCCCAATTTTGGGAATTTCAAGACTCCCACTTGGGAGTCTCGGGACAAAATGACATTTGGGTGTTGGCCCTGTGGCCAGGCACAAAGAATACTATAGGGGGAAAGGTGTTGGCTTCCCCCAAATCCAGGCCTTGGTGAATCTTGTGAATTTGTGTTTGCCTGTGGCTCGTCCATGCACCAAGAGTGTTCCAGCTACACACTAAGCAACTTGTTGTTTGGTTTGTGTAGGTTTGTGTGAGTAATTAACTTGCTTGTTAATCTTCCTAGTCCCCATCCCGGAACTCCAACATGCCCTTCTACCCCCGAAGTGCTATAAGCCAGGGAATGTGCCCCAATTCCTTCTCCTTTCGATGTCTTCACCTTTGGACTCACAATTGAGTCCATCAAGGAACTTAGGGGTGCATCATTAATGGTCAATGATATTGTTGTTAAAAATACAACGAACAAATTATAACAAATGTTATAGATTTGTAATTTTATTATAGATCTAAAATTATAGATATGTACAAATTTGAAAGTAGGAAAATTAATATAGATTTAGGTTGGAAAATGTAATAGTGACTAATGATATTGTTTATTGAAAATACAACCAATAAGTTACAATCGATGCTGCAGATCTAAAATTATATTATAGATCTGAAATTATCAATATAAATTTGAAAATAGGGTTACTGATATGAAATTAGGGTTTAGGGCTAGGGTTAATCATTACCAATAATTATTATAGATTTTAAATTAAGGTTTTAACTTTTACACCTATTACATTAAACTCTTATTTGCATGAACTTCAAAAGCTAAATTATTATAATCATATTTTTAAAAAATATTTGCATGTAATTGAATTGTACCTAAATTTTGTGGTAATTTGAAAAATAAGTTCAAGCATTTGAAAGTAAGTGAAATGTTTTTATAAATATCTAGTTTTTTTCAAGTGCCTCAATATTGATGTGGTGAACATTTTAATATAATTTTTTGGTTAATGGAATTTGTTTTCATAATTAAAATCATCTCCAACTTTCTGAAAAGTGACATTATTGTTGGGGATACTTTTGAGGTACTTTTTGAACTCCAAATGATATGACACAAATTGTTTTGAGAAGGAGGTTAGAGATGCCCATGAAAAAAACTAAAGGTTTCATTTGTTTTGAAATGCTAAAAGAAGGTTAAAAGTTTTTAAAACTATTTTTTCTTATTTTTAAGTAGAAAACAAGGTAACAAGTATGTACAAAATATTTTGCTTGCACCCTTCAAGTCTTAGTAGATTGCATTAATCATCTTCAACAAAATCGCAAAACATGAGTTAATGTTATCAATCAACTTTTTGCACAAAACATGCAAAGGAGATTATATTATGTTATACAACTAGGTATAAATCCACATGATAATCAAGCTAATGTCATTGAACATGATCATTTTATTACTTTGTATAGAATGTATAGAATTTGATGTTCAACCTATAGTCTTTTGATATTCTGAACTCAAAGTTGCTACCAAAAAAATTCACCCAAATATTTAATTGGGTTAAGAGAGCTATGGGGTTGTTTATTTGATGACCTTCTAATCTCTATAATTAACATGTTTTTGATGTGACAAATAAACCAATTCCATCATCCAAAATTTAGATTAATCAAAGATTTCAATTGTCAATGTTAAGTATGTATGTGAACATATCATATTCAATCTATTATTAACCATCAATTTCATTTGTTGAAATTTAATGTGAAATTTCCTATGTACATGACAATAATTAATGTGTAACTATGAAGATCCAAAATGTGATAAAGCATGATAAGTCCATGACCATTAATTTGCAAAATGATACAATGGATGAATTTGGGGGAATTAGAACCATTCATTAAAAGTTTCAATCCCATACTTCCATGATTAAGAAAATTGAGGATACATCAACTATTTAGAAGGGACAAATGTGCCTAGGGGTTACACTCCTCAATAGGTTTTGATACTTGAATGTGACAAATGACTAATTTTGGGGGTGTATATTACCTCTTAGGATTGTCACTTTGGTATTCATGTATTATCTAACTATATAATTACATATAATTCCAATATTTAACAATTGATGGTGGTTAATTAATTTAGATTAATTTAGACCCTTTCTTTAATTTCAAACTTTGTAATTTTTTTTGTTAGGCTATTATAGGAAGATGGGTTTTTTGAAATGTGAGAGAGAAGATTGTGAATAGATTATGATTTGGACATTTGATTGTGTTGATTTTGGCCATTTGATTTAAAAAACAATTACTAAGTTCAATAGTGTTTCAACCAATTCTTGATTCATGCTAAAATCCTAGTTTCAAAGTTTCAAAAGTTTGGGCATGACAAGATTTGACCTTAAATTAGCCTCATAGATACGTCAACTTATCCTAATGTATCAAACTTAAAGCTTATATTTGATTAAAATTTTAATAAAAAATTACTTAGGGCATTATATTGAAATATTTTAATTATATAGTGTAATTGAAATGGGCATGATTTTTAAATTTAAATTATTATTTTATTATTTTTACTTCAAACATAAATATGACTTTATATTTTGTCTCACATAGTTTTCTAATATATACATGTCAAAACATAATAAATAAACTCAAATTGCCTTATAGTAATAATACATCTAATTTTCCAAGTTTGATGGAGTCATGCTACAATATGGAAAAAATAATCATGTATTAAAATGGTTGAATAAATCATTTAGATTTTATCAAACGTTGATGTTAATATATATATAAAATGACATTGGTGGTGTCTTGTCAAAGATTATGTCATGATTGATTTTGATTACTCATTTTCACAAAAAGGCTTTTAGTTTATGAATATGTTGAAAACAATGATTTGGCAAAAATATTATTTGGTGAGTTTACCAAATTTTCTTGATACTTCTTAATTAATTTTATAAAAAATCTCTATGCAACTCAATATGTGCAACCCATATTAATTTGTGTAAATTTTCTTTTGGTTTCATGATTTTAAGAAAAAAAGTAGATGCATGTGACCCACAACTTTGTAAATGATTATTGTTAGGACAATAATTAGCATCCACATAATTAAAAAATTCAATAAAAAAACCCAATGTAATTGCCTCAAATAATGGATTCAAAGTTACAAAATTTCATAAAAGCCTTAAATTGACCACCTAAGTTTAATAATGTTGTTTTCCAAAACAAAAAGAAAGCACAAAGGAAACCATGATCCAAATGGGCTAGTGCAATTTAATATTTGCCTTTGAGTGGTTCATGGTTTTTTTTATATTCATGAGATTGCTCAACCATGATTCATCCATTGAGACATCAAGGCAAACAACATTTTACAACCAAAAATTGCGAATTTTGGCTTGGCTTCTTATTTCTGAAATATCAAACCCACGTTACAACCATGCGCATTGTTGGTAAAATGTGAGTAATTTCAACTTATTAGCATTCTAATTATTTTTTTCATTCAATGCAAAGTTCATATACAATTACATGATTGAATGGAATTTAACATATGGTGTTTATATTGGTATAAAATTCACAAAGTTTGATGATGATAATCTAGTTTTTAATTTTTTTGTTTAGAGTACTATGTTTGCAAATAACAGTCACTAGATCAATGCAAATGAAACCAAGGTCTATTCTACATTAGTCCTAAATGAATTTTATGGTCAAATAGCACAAACTAAAAATATATTACAAGGGGTTAAAGGTGGTGAATTAAGAAACCAATGTCACCACCCTCAAAAGTTAACCTTCTCAAAAACCCATTTACCTTAGAAAAGTCATTATAGGCAAGGAAAAGATTCCATGTTACCTTTTTCCAATTTAGGTTTAAGTATTTGTGGGTTATATGTGTTTTAAAATATTCATAATAAATGAAAATAAGAAATCAGATAAATTTTGCAATTGCTTAAATTTATGAATAATATTTATATCACACAAACATATGTGTGTCCATTGTGAATTATGTAGGGGTAATCTAACACCTGGGTATGCAACCTCTTGTCATCTCATGGAAAAACAATGATGTTTATAGTTTTTGAGTTTTGATGCTTGAAACTGTAAGTGGACAAATGAACATCAATCCTAGCTTACCACTATGTGACATATATCTTTTGGACATTGTAAGCCCATCCTTTTACTGAACATGATTGATTGTTCTAAAAAAACAATTCGTATTTCCCAAGAATAAACAAAGAAAATTCACCATGGTTTGTTGACAAAACACAAGTTGATATCTAGTTTTCACTTACTACACTTGCCACCTCCAAAAAGGGGGCAATATCAAAGTCTTGATGTGGAATCCATCCATGGACACTTTCATGGCTCCCTCATCAAGGCATTTATTTTAAACCACAACTTAAACCTTTTGGGTGAATTGAACTTGGGTGTTGTTAATTTTAGGTTAGGAATTTAGTGATGGTGAAGATCTTAATACTTAATCATACAAATTGATTTAGAATAGGGGATTTGATTTCATGAACAAGGAGTATATTCACATATAGTAGTACCTTTACCATTCGGACAATAATTAAATTATTTTCAATAAATGTTAAAATTTCCCAAAATCAGCTGCTCATAGTGCCAATTTTTTTTGAAATTTGTTTAACATTACTATTGACTGCATACGTTAAAGCTTGTGGTGCAGTGTCATGCCTAAGTAGTGCAATATTACTTGGCATTTTTTTCCAACCTCAACTATAGGAACTTCATGAATTTTTAATTTTTACTGCCAAAGTGAAAAACCCATCAAGGAGAGGTGGGAATGGTAGAGGTGTTACATTATATCATTTAAAATTGGCCACATTTCACCTAAACCAACTCATATAAGAAAATATAATTATTTATGATGCACAAGCAAGGTTTGTTTTTGTTTTTTTCAATTTTTTGATCATAGCCAAATGTGGCTACAAGTCAGAGAGGGAACTTGTAGGAAAATTTAGGAATCATACTATATTTTGGCCACATGTTGAAACCACACCATTTCACCTTTTTTTTTCCCCATGTAACAAATATTTTTTCCATATCTCGACTAAATCTATGTCAACCAATATTTGACTTTTTCATATGTCATGTTTTATATTTATTTAAATGTTAGGGTATGTAACTGGGCACTTGGACACAAACTTGGGTAATGCAAAAAGTGCATGCCAACTTTTAGGCCAAAAGAAAGATATTTGCAAAAAATGGAATCCATTGGTGAATTTGATATGCAATGTACAATAAGTTTTTTTCCATTCAAATGGTGCCATCAAAATGTAATTAGACTTGAATGAAATACACAAAAGAAACATTTTTCTGATCCATGCCCTGAAATTGAAATGAACATCTTAACATGAGAACATATTAAAAACTGAAGTGTCCATTATTTACCATGAAAAGATAATATGACTTTAGCTAGGTACCTAACTCCTCTAGAATGATTGTTTTGGGAAATTACATATCCTAACCCAATTAGACAATATATATTGGTGATTTTTTTATACTCATGTTGGTTAATTCCTCTATTGAGGAAGGTAGTTTGTTTTGTTATGTTTCTGGTGTAGAGATCTCCCAAATTGCTACACCCCCTCATTGTGCTCTTAGTACCATTGGAAAGCTTTCAGTAAGTAGAGGTGCATGGAGGTGGTTTCATAATGTTCAGACCTATGGTGCCACTTTTATAAATATTAAACAATTTTGTCATTGAAAATTTAATATTATCAAATTTAATATTTTAAGGAAAATTTGGGTGCATTTTTGATATTTAAAAAAATGGTTAATGAGTATTATAGGGAGGTGATTTAAAGTAATTTTTAGACTTAAGGTGTAGGAGATATTGAGTTTTAAATAATCTTTGACATTGGAAATTCAATAACATTAAAAACTTCAAAATCAATTAGTTGGGTAATGATTTTGCATTTAAGCCAATGGCACAAGCCACAATAATTAATATAAAAACATAAACTTGAGCATTAATTATCATTTGCAAAACATAGTTATTATTCAATTAACTTAACATATTTGAATGGACTAAAACAAACTTTTTTCCCAAACCTATATCAAAACTCTACCAAACTATGAAAGTTGTCTTTAGTGAGGTAACTACACCCAAAATTGTTGTTATTGTATTGGTTTAATTTGTGAATGTAAACATAAGTACTTAGAAATGCCAATCTAGTGACACTTCAATATTTTCATTATGTGTGATGTTCAAGGACACTAATGCCTTCTGTTCAGGCTTGAAGATGGGCATGACAAGAAGGAAATTCAATTGTGGATCTTTTGTATTGCACATTCCATTTACATAATGATGAGGCAAAGGAAGCAATATGTGTGAGGAAGATAGGCCTCTTGTGTTTGTAGATCTCACCAAATAAACGACCTACATTGGCTACGTAGTGGCAATGTTACAAGGACAGTTGATACTATAGAAGGTGTGTTAAATGAGTCTAGAAATGGAAACCATGAACAAATTTTAAGAAAACATTCTCTTATCATTTGAGATATAAGTATTGTTGGGCATTAGTTAGCCAACTCAAGTTTCAGTTGCAAAAACTCATTTTACTGGCTCATTCTCAAACCTTTGTGGAAGGGTGGTTCTCAAAATGATAAGATACATATTAGGGAGTAAGGAAAGGAAGATGTTGGGGGGATAGTCCTCATTTTGCAAAGGGGTCTCAGGATGCTTGTTGTACTAGATAAATTCTTGGGAAGGGTGGATGGTCTGTTGCCCATTATATTGTTAGGATATTGCAACATACACACGACCTAATAACTTTATGTAACTCAAAATAACATCAAATCAAAAATCAAATAAGGGTATTACACACAAAAATTTGCCAAAAAAAAAACCCCACCCATCCTTCTCACATGGAGATGATGGGTGGGGTCAAATTAAAAAACAGTCTTGGGCATGGCAAACAATGTTTAATACATCCATCTAAAAAAAAATTCTTTATATTATAATTATCCTTACTATGTCATTTTTATTAATGGAAACTTGCATGCCTTTCATAGCAACAAGACCAATCTTTTTGGCATAATCTGTTAAAACTGTGTTGTCTTCATCTTCAATCAACACATTCAAGCCAGCCATTGGTTCTTCAACAACATGGAGGTTCTCTTGAATTGGCTCATTTGTTACAACAATTGTGTCTTCATCTTCAACACAATCCCAAAATTAATTAGTTTAAAAAAAAAACCAATGCTTCAAATATATTACTACAACCTCAAATTCCAAAAATATATTTGAGGTTGTTTTGACTAAAGACAAAAACCAAAAAGAAATAAACAAACCTTTTATTTAAAATTTCCATTGTAAGAATCTTTCCTCACCTTGGTGATTGGAATAATTGGGAATTGGGGGTGGGGGGGGGGCGCAAAAAGTTGGTTAGTTGTAATCTTTGTTCCAATGTTTCTTTGTGCTCCGATGCAACTTGGCAAAGATTTCACTTTTTAGAAGGTGACATCTATTACCAAAAAAAATAAAATCAAAATAAGAACAAAGCCAAACATTAAGCACAAGAATTTTTTTTAAAAGAAAGAAAACAAGTGTTCCACAAAAAAACCAACAAACAAAAAAAAAGTGTTCCACAAAAAAACTAGCAAAACAAATTATTCAACAAAAAAACCAACAAACAAATAAAAGAAAACAAGTGTTCCACAAAAAAACCAGCAAACAAAAAAACAGATCTTCAAAATCAGCAAACTAAAAGAAGACTTAAAAAACAAGAAAACATTTTAAAATTTTTTAGCAAGACCAAAAGTTTCAAAGTAAAGGATGAGTAAAAGGATTACCTTTCTATGTATGTGATGAAAGTAAAATTGGTTTGGATGCACATTGAAACCAAATGTATCTTGCGAAACATGAAATTTTTTAAATAAAAAACCAGTAATTAAAGAATAATAAAAAAACAAAGAATTAAAATGATGATCATTGTTCTTGTTGTTCTTGTTGCTCCTGCTGTTAAAAAAAACACAAAAAAGAAATTTTTTGCAACAAAAAAAATGAATTGTTGTCATATTTTTAAACTGAAAAGATAGGATTCATGTGTTATCATCACTATTTTTGCTACTCTTAATGCGCGGGGACCAGAGAGACCTATGTGTGGTATTATAGAACATGCACAGGGGTGGTGTAAAGAAACCGGAAATGGGGGTGGAAATACTAGAATTGTTTCAGGGTGCTGACTTCGTTTTATTAACCGAAACTTGGCACTTCCCAGGCTAACATTTGCCACATGTTGAAGGGTTTGACTCACTTGCAGTAGCACGCACTATGTAGCTAGGAAATACAAAAGCGACAAAACATAGCGGGGGGGTTGTTGCTTACTTTCGTAGCCACCTTAAGCCAAACCTGTCATAGTGGAAGGAAGGAAGCCATAATTTTTATCTATGGCTATGGGTCAGCAAGGGTGTTGCCCCTGACTTGTTTGTTTGCGTGGTGTACATTGCCCCTATTGGTTCCAAACACGAGAATGAATCCCTGTTCCAGAACCTGGTAGCAGATATTGCTGAAGTTCAAACTCTGGGGGGCATAGTAATATTGGGAAAGGATTTTAATGCGTGTATTGCAACATTACCAGATACCCTTGACATTAGCGACCTTTGTGAATTGTTACAAGCGCCTGAGCTCGCTGAGACTAAGCAACCAAACGTTGTGGCTATGCGGCAAAACCATGATGCTAGTGTTGGCGGTTGGGGCCGCGAGCTCCTGAACCTATGTTGTGACGCTGGGTTGCTCATCCTCAATTGGCGGACACTTGGTGACGAATTAAGGGAGTTCACTTGTTTGGCAAATGGGGGGCATAACACTATTGATTATATTGTTGGCTCATTTGTAGTTTGGCAAGCTGCTACACACCTTGAGGTGATAATAGATGACACTCTCTATCGCGTGATGGGGGGCGACTTTAACCACAGGCCGTTGCGCTTACGATTGAACATTGATTGCAGCTTTGTTGAACCGCAACATACGGTGGTAACAAAAAAATTCTTCTTTCCTAGGTTCAACTATGATAAATCAAAAGTTGAAGAGTACCAGCTTGCCCTAACAGCGAGTCTTGGAAACCTGTGGGGGGTTGCTAACTCGATTGGGCATTTGGGGGCAAATGAATTAGCTGACCTAATACAATAATGTGTGGGTGTTGCAGCAAAGTCTACTTTTGGCAACAAGCCTTTGGGAGGGAGCTGTAGAAAGAGACATTGTCATAAACCTTGGTTTGACATTGATTATCGTATAGCAAAACGTGAACTGAGGCTCTGGATGAAAGCCAACCTCAACTCACATGTTGCTAAACATCAGAAAAGTAAATTCAAAAATTTATTAAAAAAGAAATGATTTTTTTGGGAAACTACAAGAGCTAAACATATGTGTGCGTTTGCTAAAGTGGATGCGCCTTTGTTCTGGAAAAAGTATTAGCCAAGGGCGCCCATTATGGACAAGATCAATGCAGTTACACTTTTGGAGGGCTTTCGTGCGCTAGTTGGCCATTCTCCGCCACCCATACAGTTACAGACTAATCATTCAGCTCAGGTGACCGAATCTTCACATAGCCACACCCTGAACGCAAATATCACACTTGTTGAGCTACTTCAGGCGTTGAAAAAGTTACAAAGGAACAAGGCTACTGGTTTGGATGGTATGAAAGTTGAGTTCATTTTGGATGTGGGAGAATTGCTACACATGCCACTATTGACAACGTTCAATTGCTTTCTAGCAGAGGGCTTTCCAGAAGCCCTTTCCACTGGGGTGGTCCACGTGTTCTTTAAAGGGGGCGATGCCTCTAAATTCGACAACTACAAGGGGATAACGATTGGGCCTATCCTAGCAAAGTTGTTCGCTATGATCCTTGACAAAAGGCTGAGCGAATGGGCTGAACAACATGGGCTCCATGCCAAGGGTCAAGTTGGGTTTCGCAAAGATTACCGCACTACTGACCAACTCTTCATATTACGAACTTTGATAGAATAGAGCAAGGTAGAAAAGAAGCCA
>Ga0116228_10007139_pt1 | contig 10004 bp, 2 predicted proteins | sample S1TSphfallax_2_FD_89694 | JGI IMG/M metagenome (GOLD analysis project Ga0116228, IMG submission 89694) | Host-associated microbial communities from peat moss isolated from Minnesota, USA - S1T2_Fc - Sphagnum fallax MG | ecosystem: Host-associated > Plants > Peat moss > Unclassified | place: USA...
AAACAAAAAAACCCCAAAAAAATAAAAGGAAAAAAAAAAAAAAAATGAAAAAAAAAAAAAAAAAAAAAAAAAAAAAAAAAAAAAAAAAAAAAAAAAAAAAAAAAAAAGTTCGAACAAGTCACACTCATATATGTATTTTAAAATAATCAAGTGATATTCCACACTACATATAAAATTCACAAAGATAGATTCCATACCCCTCACATATTGAAAATATACATTGATTTGAAATCCTTTAGACCTAGTTGGAGGAAGTTTAATGTGGGAGAAATGATAAAAATTTCCAAACCAGGATCACTAGTAAAAAACCCCCCATTTTTAACCAAAAGTTTTAAACTACATGACATTTGCAATTATGTTTCAATTGGAATGTTTTAAATTTTAAAATAAAATTATGGCAATTACCAATTAAGTCGGCTCATCTATTATATTGGTATGTAGTTAAAAGCATTTTTTAATTGGGTGGTCATTTTTCAAATAATCCTGGCATTAACAATGTCTCCAAGTTGAACACCCAACTACAGTAAACAATGTGAAACATGTTTCAACTAAAGGGCCATTTGTCGCAACCTTAGCCTTGGGCTCACTACTAAGGCGAGGGCTTGCAAGGTTGCGAGCCAAGAAGGAAGCCAACGGAGTCACACCTCATGCTCCCACTTTGCGCATTTGAGTTTAAGAATGTGTGTGGGAATGAACCCACACACTCCCAAAGGAGCTCCCACTTTGCGAATTGGAGTTTCGATGGACTTCCAAATTTTCAGAGAACGATTACAAGGGTCAAAACCCAATGGGTTAAGGAGTTCCTTATATCATTAAAAAAAATTTGGAATTTAGATGTCTAAAATGGGTTCGCATGACCCATTTGGACATCTAAAACACAAGTTATGGTCAAAATAAGGGTCAGGAATCAACTTGTCAATTTGACTCCCGATTAGTAAAGGTTGGGAATTGCCCTGATTTCTTCATGTGCATGTGGCGTGAAACTTACCGTTGAAAAGCTCTTGACGAAGGCTACAACTTTGCTTGAAACCTCATCTCAATCGGAGGTCTACACATAAAGTTATGGGCCCCCAAAGTTGCAAGAATCCCAATTGTGGGAATTTCGGGACTCCCACTTGGGAGTCCTAGGACAAAATGACATTTTGGGTGTTGGTCATGTGGCCAGCCATAGAATATACTATAAGGAGGAAGGTGGTGGCTTCCTCCAAGTCTGGGCCGTGGTGAATTTTGTGAGTCCGAGTTTGCTCATGGTTCTTTGTCACAACCCCACTTTGAGACAAGTGTGAAGATGAAACTCGCACTCCCAAAAGTGGGAACTTGGAGTCCTCCAGGACTCCCAAAACTTCAAAGCTCAATTGCAGGGGTCAAAACACCTCACCTTGAGGTTTTCCTTACATTGTTGGAAAGGTCTTGAAGTGTAGATGTCGAAAATGGCCTCGCATGAGCCATTTGGACATCTACAACACAAGTTATAGTCGAAAGAAGGGCCATGAGTCGAATTGGCAGTTTGACTCTCGACCACTAAAAGTCAAGAATCGACCCGACCCTGATGTGTTCAAGTAAAGTGTGATAAACCGTTAGAAAGCTCTTGAGGAGAGCTACAAGTTTGCTTCAAACCTCATCCCAATCAGAGGTCTGAACTGGGAATTATGAGCTCCCAAAGTCCCGAGAGTCCAAACCAGGATAGTTTCGGGACTCCTCCTTGGGAGTCCCGGGACTAAAAGCCATTCGAATGTGAGTGCTATGGAGCAATGCATAGAACACTATATGGGGGAAAGTGGTGGCTTCCCCCAAGTCCGGGCCATGGTGAGTCAAGTGAGTCCGTGTTGCCCATGGCTTGTCCCAACACCAAGAATGATTCTAAATGTGAACTAACCAACTTGTTGGTTGGTTTTGATGCAGGATCGAGTAAATAAATAAGTTGTCCCTCTTCCTAGTCTAATCCCGGAGCTTTCAACATGCCCCTCACACCCCCTTTAGTGCTGGAAGCTAGGAACAGCACCAAGTTCCAACTACTTCCACTCTTTAACATAGTTGGACTCTTTTTGGGTCTAACAAAGAACTTGGGGGCGCATCATTTGTCTTAGCACCAAAAGTGCTTCAACTATGCATTAACCAACTTATTGTTTGGTTTTGTGCAAGTCCGTGTGACTAATTAAGTGCTTGTCATTTTTCCTAGTCCCATCTCGAAGTTCTAGCATGCCCTTCTACCCCAAAGTGCTATGAGCCAAGGAGCATGTCCCCCAACTCCTTTCTCTTCCGTTGTTTTCATTTTAGACTCACATTTGAGTCTATTAAGGAGCTTGGGAGTGCGTCACCATTTTTGAAATATTTTTGGCATTTAAGGTTCTTTAATTGGCACACAATCAAAAGATTAACTAATGTTCAACAATTTTGGTTTAACACACCATCAACATACATATATGGATGATATAATGTATTGGAGGATGGATGAAATGCAGTCTTGTTTACAACTTTGTTGCAACTATTTATTTCAATTAGGTTAATTATAATTAATAGACAATTTCAATTTTATACATATAATATTTTAATATTTATTCAAAAATAAGATAACATTAAATTACATATAAATTATATTTGTATGAATGAATGATTTTTTTGTGCATATAAATATTAAAATTAAATTTCAAAATAAGGATTAAAAAAATCCAAAATATATGTCAGTAATAATGTTTATGTTCAATTCACATCATGTAATTTATTATTTCCATGTAGATCATTACAACATATCAATTGATGACACATAATTAATAATATTGTCCAAAACTTTAATGTTTATTCATTTTTATACACATGATATCTTAATATTTGTTTAAAATTATGATAAAAACTCATTAAACACTAATGTACCCTATGTCATTAGCCCAAATTTGAATGTATTCAATTGAATTTTCCTTCCAAATCCATTTTTGCAATTTTTGATTTCCAACAACAATACCCATTAAAAATTCAATAATATTGTTCATATTTTAAATCTCAAAATTATGAAATCAACTTTATTAAATCAAACTTGGTGAGGGCTTTCCAAAAATACCAAAAACACCCCCATAATCAAATATAGTTTTCAATCTTGGTTTTTTTTTTTAATTGAATGAAAAATGGTTCAATAGTCAATAGATTTCACATCATAGTTGTAAACATTTTAAACCAAGTCGATACACCCCTACTCATTGAAAACTTTTTGATGATAAGTTCCATAACATAACCTAAAACATCGTGGTTTGGAAGATATCATTGTGACAAAACAAAACAAATTACCTTCTTCATGGATAGATAATGTAACATGTGTTGTTGGCCCCAAATGTGAACGCACTCAACTCATTTTCCCTTTTAAGTCCAATTTTTGATGATTTGTTTGAATTGTCAACAATAAAATTCACTCAAAATTCAATATCTTCTACACCTTAAGTATGAAAATTATGAAATAAACTTCATTAAATTTTATTCAACTACTATTTTCCAACACAACATCAAGTACACCTTTGGATTCAAATAGAATTTTTATTTATGATTTTATTAATGTTTACTATGAAAATGGTTCAATAATCAATAACCTTTACATTGTAGCTCAAAAAACTTTCAACCCAAATTAGTGCGTTCCTACTCATTGTTAGGTTTTCAAAGATATCAATAGCATTGCATGAAGCAATTTGGTTGGGGCAATGTCAACATGATAGAACAAAACAAAATCAATTATTTACCTTCATAAATAGATTAAATTATGTGTAGTTTTTTTTTGTATAGAATGAATATTAATGTATGATGCAAAAACATTTGTGCATATAAATAGTAAACTTTGATTTAAAAATAAAATTTAAGGAAATTCTGAAATTAAGTTTGTAATAATGTGCATGTTCAATACACCTAATTATTATTTATATGTAGATTGAATTTTAATTTACAACATATTAAGTAATGATACATAATTAATTCGAACTCTAATGTTTATTCATTTTTATACACATGATATCTGAATATTTGTTTTAAATTGTAATAAAATTTCACAAAACATTAAATTACATGTAACGTCTATTTGTGTAAATGAATGGTTATGTATGATGCAAATATATTTTTATGCATATAAATAAAATAATTTAATTTCGATTTTTATTTTTTATTTTTCTAAAATATGAGTTTGTAATAATGTGTATTCAATTATGTAGTTTATTATTTCTTTGTAAATCAAATGCTAGTTTACAACAAATGAAATAATGAAACATAATTAATAATTTTGTGATATTTTAATGTTTATTCATTTTTATACATATGATGTTTTAATATATTTTTAAAATTACAATCAATTTTCATTAATTATTAAGGTACGTGTAAATGTTTTTTGCATATATAAACGGTTATGTATGATGAATTTTATTGTGCATAAATATTATACTTTAATTTGAAAATAAGTTTTAAGGCACTTTTAAAATATAAGTCAATTTAATCATGTGCATGTTCAATACATGCATAACTTATTATTTCCATGTAGATTCAATTTTAGTTACAATATATCATGTAATGGCACATAATTAATATTTTTTAGAATTTTCTAATGTTGGTTATTGGTTCCAATAATTTTTTCAATTTTTCATTTTATTAAGAATAATTTATTACTTATTTAGTTATTTATTATTAAATTATAATAATTAGTAAATATATTTAGTAAATTATTATATCATTTCAGAAATTATTTCTATTTAACACTACTATACGTTTAAATATTTTTCTTATTTAATATTTATTATATGATTTCATAATAGTTCCAACAAGTTAGATAGAAATACAAATAATAATAATTAAATAACTAGCCTAGCTTAACTACTAGCTACAACACTATTATTAATGTTGTTTTTATAATTACAGCCAATATTAATAATCACTATAATATAATAATTATTTCAATTAAAATATCATTTAAAACGATTACTAAACATTTAAATCTTAGTTAATTACTTGTTTTATGAAATGTTAATAAGAAGTTACAATGAATTTGAATTTTTAAAAACTCAATAATTATGTTATAGATAATTACATTTAATTGCTGATTTTTAATAAAATTAACTAATCACCATATTATTTAGTAAATGATGATAATATGTTTAATTATATAATTATACAATTAAATAATAATTGATGAATAATTACTACAAGTAATTAAGGTAAGTAATTAGACCTAGGCTAGGCACATTATTAATTTAGGTCTAGGCCTAAATAAGTATAAACTAGCTTGTACAACTATATTACAATTATTTGAATTGCAATTAAATTACAATTGGGTTACAACTAAAATTTCTATCCCATATTGTTTGGCTTCCATTCCATGAATCTAAACTATATAAAGGAATGCACTAGGATTGTTGAAGAACATAATAAACATACAAATGTAATAACCATTTGGGATGAGCCAATAAAAAGGTTCAACCTTAAAGGCTAAACCAAATAACACATGTGCTTAGGTCTAACCTTAACTAAAGCCTAAATTAAATGGCCTATGTTTAGGTTTAGCTTAGGTGCCTAAGTTTAAACCTAACTTATGCTTATGCACCATGTGGCCTAGTCTATTAATGTGGACGTGCCATGTTTCATTTAACTATTTGTTGACCCTAAAAAAAATTAATGTGCCATGTGTCACCAAACCATTAGTAAATTGTTTAATTTACATAGTTGTAACATAGTCAAATTGTTCAACTTACATTGTTGCAACCTAGTTGAAATTGTAATTACATTTATGGTTGACGTCATGCCCAATCAATGGATGAAGTTCATCCATTAGTTGAATGCATTGACTAGATTGGTAGAACATTTTTAAATTAATTTGACAATCAATGGCACATAATGGCTATTGTTGTGGTATAGATATGTGGCATACTTTTCGACTATAATTTCACTCTTGATTTGTTCTTGTCAACATTACTAGTTAGCAGTTGTAAAAAATATTTCCCAATTGCAAAAAAAAGTTGCAACTATATGTGTAGTTTTCGACTTGGTTTGTAGTTGAACAATAGTTGAAAACATAGTTACAAAAGAGGGGGTTTTCTATTAGTGATCAATAGACATTACCAAAAAAAAAGTTGGTATAGCAAAACCTTCCCCTAAGTGGAGCCCAACAAATTTTATGCATCTCTTTATAATGACAGAGATTCAATATTTTAAACCTCAAAAGACCCATTATAGGAGAAAAATAAGAAGGGGAAAAAAATTAAATCCCCATTTGACATCTTACCCATATGCCGATAGGAAAGTGAAATGATCGAAAATCTAATGGGATTGGAACCCCTATGGAAAAATAAACAAGCATGATTTTTTTAATGCAAAAATTACAAACATCAATGAACACATGCATAAAAAATAGTTGTGAAATTTAAATAAACAACCAAATTAAATTAACCTCTAAAAAATCATTGATTTTTTTGTCATTTGCTAGTGAAAAAACACCAAAGACCAACCCTAGCATGGTTTTGAAAATGTGATAATGGATTTTTTTTTTAATTTTGGCGTATGAAGAGGCTAAGAATATGAAGAGATACAAGCAAATTTGGACATTTCTTTATTGCATATAAAGTTCCAAAGGGGTTTATAGAACTATAATTGGCTTTTTAAATGATTAAAGAGTGGGAGTTTATACTTAAAGCAACCCATATTGAGTGCATTTTGCATATGGAGGCCCAAAGCAAGGAATTCTTCTGAGTTTAAATTTACAACAAGGAGTGACACCCATTATGCAATTAGTTGTTTGATCATTATTTTTTGCTCCCCAAAAAAAGAAAAATTCAATAAAAAAATGGGGATATCAAATTTTTTAAATATATAAACATCAAATAATTTTTCTATTTTTTGGAAATAAATCTTTAAATTTTTTATGTAGAAAGAAATTGGAAAAAAACCATGATACCAAACCTTTTCAATCCTAAAATCAACAATAAAGTTGTGGAAAAAACTTGTTAGTCCAACCTCAAAGCTCCAATCAAGGAAACATAAGCAAGGAACAACAACAAACAAGTAAGGAGTAGTTGCAAGAAGCAACAACAAGGGGGGGCAAATGTACCTAAAAAAAATGGGAGCAATAAGCAAGAAACCCGAGAAGGGGGGAAGGGAGGCAATAGCCCCATCACAACATTAATCAAAATTTAGAAAATACAAAGGGGGCAAGAAGCGCCACACAATGGCAATGTCATCCTCCCCAAAGATATTCAAATGGCACCACTCTACCTTAAAAGCTTGATCGATCCTATCCTGAATACAAGGCTTACGGGTGGGCTAGATGGAGTTGATGGCTTTCTAGGTGGCCATCCCAACCTCAATTGCACAATGTTTCTTTTTCCCAATCTTCTCATGTTGCACCAAAAGTGGCAATTAGCTACAATATGATTTAACCAAGTCTCAATGTTAAAGAAATAAGGCAAGTTTGAAAGAAAATGACAATCTAACCAAACCCTCAAAAAACCTAGGCTCTTTCATAACTTTCTTTTTGGAAATGTGGCCATTTTTTCCATGAACATTCCTAAATTTTTCTTTGACCTTGTTTACATGGGATCTTTTTATAAAATAGCATAATATCGAAACTTCTCAACAAAACAAATTCATTGTGGGCCCAGTGGCATCTAAAAGACTTAAAATCCTAACCTTCAATTCTACTTCTATTTTTCTCCTCTTTGCGGGCTTGAATTTTTTGGAATCCAACATAATTAACGCTTGTGATTGCTACATATCAAATTTTTAAAATTAATCATACTAGCAAATGTATGGTATTGGAATTTTTTTGAACTTTGATACTAGTCTAAGTCCTAATATTAGTGCATCTCTAATATTGTAACCTAGGGTCAATTTCCACATTGACAAAATGAATAATTATTATTTTTGAAAGAAAGAATTCATTTTTGCAAATTCAAATTTATTCTTATTTCATGATCTATTATGATATTGTCATATGCTAAGTGAAATTATACAGATTCTAGTCGGAGATAATTGTGATAGTTTTCAGCAACTCAATTTCATATTTTCACAAAAAATCATTTCAGTATTTGAAGGATTATTTATTGAAAAAATTGGCCATAAGGTAATGTAGTAATAGCCAATTGTGTCCATATCAACCAAGCATGTGAACCCTAGGATAAAGGCGAATCAATTTTTATCACAAGTTTTCATGGAGACCCCTATAGGGTGACAACACACTAAAATTAGCCTAAATAGACATCGTAGTTAGTTGCTCATCTATTTCTTTTATGCTTCAATATATATATATTCTGAAATATCAATAAAAGGTTCACCTATCTAAAGCTAAACATACTTAGCTCTTCAAGAATGTGGAGCTTCAAATTTGTGGATACTCAAAATGCAATGAGCTTTTGCATCTCAATAATGACTTGCATCATATTTATAAAAATTTAAGAATATAAAAGAAATTTTATTTAAAAATATATTAATATGTATTTGAAACCTTGAGATATTGCATGCATTGATATAAATAATTAATAGTAAAATAACATAGTGAGTGAAACATAAGTTAAGTTAAATATATTATGAAACTTTTAGCATTTCAAAAAACACAAAGATTTTAAATGTTTTATTGAGCATCAAATATGATAATTCTCTCTTGGCTATTATTTTATACAAAACCCAATGATGTTTAAAATCATGAGTTAGGAAAGAAAATTGTTAATCTAAAGAACAAACATGTATGTTCATATTCTAAAAGTTTATTGGATATGGACTTTTTAAAATGGACTATCCACTTCCATGAATTAGGTTATGAGTGATAATTAAAAAACCCTATTGTGCTTCCATGGTTCATATTTATAAATCAAACTTACCTATGTACATTATATACGGTGGAATGGTGTCACCCTCGCCCATTATGTTGGGTAAGGAGCCAAGCAATCATGTTAGGGTGCCATTGATGACACCTCACCAAACATAATGGGCAAGGGTGAGACAACCTCAATACATTAAGGTATAGGGTACGCTGGCAAATTCAATATTGATTTTGAAAATCCATGTTTAACAAAGATTTTGGTCATTGTTATGAATGTATGATCATCATTAAAAGATCATGCCTTGTAACACGGTCAAGAAAATAACATAATTTCCCACCTTGGCCTTTTATGTAAAGTTTGAGCTTATCCAAATTATTGTTTGAAAGCAAGTTAAACATAAACCATCGTACTTACCATGGTTAAAAGCAAGGCCAAATTGCTTCATACAAAACCAAATTGAGGACACCGTGCTTGTTGTAGATAATTAATTTAGTTTAATTCCCATGTACACAACAAGGCTATAGCTATATCATGCTTAGTTTATAACTTTTTCTACCATATTTCAATGGAGGCCATATTGTAGTTTTTGAAAAGAGTGAAAGTTGCAAGAGATTTACATTTTTTTAAAGACATGTTTTTCCAAAGGAAAGGAAAAAATCTAATAAAATATTTGGGAATATTTCATTTGTTGACGTAGAATTTTCAAATTTTGTTAATTATTCAAATGTATTCATACAAAAGAACTTCACACATAACCAAATTGGCCACATGAAATGAATTTCATGCATTCATTGGTAGTATTGGAAAAAAAGAACAATTTGTGGCAATTGAAGTAGGTTGCCAAGAACCCATGACAAGGTAGGCCAAGGTGTAAGACATGGTACCCTAAAGGGCAAGCCATTGTGATAAAATGACTATGGATGGGAACTATCACTACTAGAAATTTTGGGTTTTGTAACTGTTGCATGCAACTAAAATTGAGTTGCATGCGACACATGCAACTGCAAATTTGTGTAGTTGCATGCAACATTACGTATGCAACATGTATATACGGTGTTAATATACATGTTCATACATACATACCAATCCAATGTAGTTGCACCTTATGTGCAACTTTCCTAGCAACTACATACAACTAATCAAAATATGACACATGTTTAAAAATTAGATAACTAGCTTGTGGACACATGTCATTATTTAATTTTTTTGTGTTTTCAAAATAAAAAATTCATT
>Ga0116228_10007140_pt1 | contig 10004 bp, 11 predicted proteins | sample S1TSphfallax_2_FD_89694 | JGI IMG/M metagenome (GOLD analysis project Ga0116228, IMG submission 89694) | Host-associated microbial communities from peat moss isolated from Minnesota, USA - S1T2_Fc - Sphagnum fallax MG | ecosystem: Host-associated > Plants > Peat moss > Unclassified | place...
AATTCGGAAACATCGCCCCCGCTTTCGCAACGAACGTCCAGGCCGAGCCCGCCCCCACCCCGATCACCCCACCCGATCCCCGGATAAAGCGCTGCGGCATCAAAATGCGTCTTGCCAAAAATACTTCCCGCCTCGGTCGCGGAATAGGTCGTGCCAATGAACGTATAGGTGGCCGACTACGGCAGCGCCCTCGCCTTCACACTGTTTCGGTTCAAAAGCATCCCGCCCATTAAATGAACCCGTACCCCGGAAACGGAAACACGCTGAGCGCCACGTCCTCGCCGCCCAAGACGGCGACTCTGATGTAACGAACAGAGGGACAGTGTGGCTGACGCCGCTCAAGCAACCGCGAACCGCTCCGAAATCGCATCCCCAGTATAATGCGGCGTCCAGCCGGTCGTGTCCGTGAAAACCCGCAGCGCGGTGAAATACGGTTTCTCGCCCGCATCGAACCAATGCTTCGTGTTCGCCGGCACCGAAATCAAATCGCCCGCTTCGCAATACGCATCATAGACCCGCCCATTCACATGCATCACGAAATGCCCACCGCCATGCACGAAAAACCGGATCTCGTCCTCCGTATGAATATGCTCAGACAAAAACTTCGTCCGCAAAGCCGGCCCGGCCGGGTTATCCGGCGTCAGCTTGATCACATCGGCGGAGCCCGCACCCTTCGTGCCCATCAACTCCTCCAGATAAGGCTTGTACGCCTCCAGAATCACCTCCGGCGCATCCTCTGGCGAGAGCGTCACCGGGCTCGCCCAGCGCTCGAACTGCACGCCGATCGCGGCGAGCTCGCGCGCCATCGCCTCGGCATCGGTCGTTTTCAGCACCGGCTCTTCCGGCCGCAGATCGTCGAAAATCGTCAGCTGGCTCATTTCAGCTTCCTCCGTTCCAACTCGCAAGACAATAAAAACTCCAGCGCTTCGAGCCGCCAATAGGCGTGCTCCACGCTGGTTCCCCATGCATATACACCATGCCCGCGGATCACGTAACCGATCGGCGGTTCAGCCACCAAAAGCGGCTCGATCACGCCGGCCAGCCGCGCGATATCCTGATCGTTGTCATAGACCGGCAATGCGACATCCACATCATGCGTCGCAAACCCGAACGCTTTGACGACCTCATAACCGGAAAACACGATTTCCGGCGCTCCCATCGAAAGCACCGTCGCCGCCACCGAATGCCCATGCAGCACGGCACCCACCGGCGGAAACAGCCGGTACAGCTGGCAATGCAGCAACGTCTCCGCACTGGGTTTCTGCCCCTGCTCCCGCGCCTCGCCGGCCAGCGACACCTCGATAATATCCTCGGCCTTCAACCGCCCCTTGTGCACGCCCGAGCGGGTGATCGCGACGGTTTCCGTATCCAGCCGCGCCGATAGATTGCCGGCCGAACCCGCCACCCAGTTGCGCGCATCCATGCGTTGCCCGGCGGCGACCAGGTCCGCGGCCGCCTCAGCGAGCCGGCTCATCAACCCTGGTTGACGGTCGACTTCTGGCCCACCGGCTCCGTCAACGGCGCCGAAATCGACCCCGTATCGGCCATCGAGGCGTCCGGCACCTTCTTCTCATCGGCGACATTCTGCTTGAAAGTCTTAATACCCTTGCCAAATTCGCCCATCAGATTGCTCACCTTGCCGGTGCCAAACAGCAGCAGCACGACAACAAGCACGATCATCCAGTGCCAAATGCTCAATCCACCCATAAAAATTCTCCAACTTCCAGCCCGTGTGTTCGGATCAGTCTACCGCGTCCGGCCCGGAAGCTCAAATGTCAGTGGGAGAACGCCATCCCGATCACGCCGAAGGCGTTGAAGAGCACGTGCAGCAAAATGCCCGGCCGGATCGACCGGTATTGTAGCCGCAGCCCGATCAGCGCCGCGGCGACCAGGCCGATCACCACCAGCCCCGGCCAATACGCCAGATATTCCGGCAGATGGGCCAGCGTGAACACCGCACTGGTGATCACCGCAGCGCCGGCGGTACCGCACCTGCCGGACAGGGCCGAGAAGATGCCGCCGCGAAACACGAGTTCCTCGATCACCGGCGCGAAGCCGACCGCCATCACGAATAGCACCACGATTTTCCAGCCGCGCGAGCCGAAAATCTGCTGGATCATGTCATCGCCGTGCGGCGGCGCGATGTGCGACACGATCGCCTCGATGGCGATGACGACCAGCAAAAATCCGCCCGCCACAAGGTAGGCCCGGCGCGGCGCCGGCCGCCAGCCGATACCCGAAACGCCGCCCTCCGCGACCTGCGCCGGGCCCAGCCGCCTGATATACCACACGCTCCACCAGGCGGCCGCCAGATAGCCGGCGGCGATCGACAAGGCCGTCGCGGTGCCCAGTTCCGGCCCGGCCAGGCTGAACGTGCCGTGCGAGACACGGTACCCGACCGACGCGAAGCCGAGGCAGATGCCCTGGCCGACCGCCTGCATCCCGGCAAAGCCGAGGAACAGGAGTATCGCCTGGGCGACGCCCCATTGCCCACGCGCCTTGCCGAGCCCGGCCAGCCAGCCCAGCCGGTAGAGCGGGATGATGGCCAATAACCCGATGAACAGGCCCGCCGCCGCGGCAGCACCTTGTGCCTGTTGCGGCAGATGCAGCGCGTAATGCGCCAGCGCATAGCCGATGCTCACGCCGAGCACGAGCAATGCCACCGTCCAGCCGGCGCCGATAAAAAATGCGGCAACCCTGCGGCCGGCCGGTTCCGGGGCGGCCGTCCCGAGCGGCGCGCGGGCGCCGAGGCCGGGTAGAAGATCGGCTTCCCGCAACGCGGAAAACGCCGCCAGGCCCAGCACCAGCCCGGCAAAAATGAAGCCGAAGCGCGGCGGATGCGGGTGGTTCACCGGCGCCAGAAAACGCGCAGCACAGGCGCTGAGCACCAGCCCGATCATGGTGAATAGCAGCGACCAGGCGGTGCTTATCAAAACGCGAATCATCCCGAAAACGCCTCCGCCAGTTGTTTTAACACGTGTGCGGCGTCCTCGCCGGCTTCGCGCCTGGCGCGCAATGTAGCGGCGCCGTCACGCTTGGCCAGACGTTTCCCGGCGGAATCGGTCAACAGCCGATGATGCGCATAAACCGGAATCGGCAACCCCAATAATTTCTGCAGCAAAACATGCACATGCGTGGAGGCGAAAATATCCTCGCCCCGAATAACATGTGTCACGCCCTGCACCGCGTCATCATGCACCACGCAAAGATGATAACTCGTCGCAACATCCTTGCGGGCCAGCACCACATCGCCCAGCCGGGCGGGCTGCGCCTCGACCCAGCCCATCCCCTCCTCAAAAAACCGCATCGCCCCTACCTGTTTCGCGGCCGCCGCCACATCCAGGCGCCAGGCATATTTTTGGTCCGCCATCCGGCGCCGCCGCTCCGCATCCGTCAACCCGTGGCAAATCCCCAGATAAACCACGTCCTCCCCGTCATGCGGCGCGCCCTGCGCCCGCAGAATCTCGGCCCGCGAGCAAAAACACGGATACAAGAGATTTCGCGCCCGCAGCCCCTCCAGCGCCACAGCATATTCGGCAAGATGGGCTGACTGCACCCGCACCTCGCCATCCCAATCCAGACCCAGCCAAGCCAGGTCCTCAAGCAAGCCGGCGGCGAATTCCGGGCGGCACCTCGTCGCGTCGATATCCTCCAGCCGCAGCAAAAACCGCCCGCCTTCCGCGCGGGCGCGGCGCCAGGCGCACCAGGCCGAGAAGGCATGGCCGAGATGGAGATGGCCGGTCGGGCTGGGGGCGAAGCGGGTTGTAAAAGTCAAGGACGGACTTCTTTTTTGTGAACAAAAAAGAAGCAAAAAAACTTTGATTTACCGGGTTGTGGGACCGACCGCGCCAAATCTCCAATACGTCGCCTGTGGCCAGAGGCGCGGCCAAAACTTCTGTTCAGCAAAAGTTTTTTGGTTCTTTTTTTCAAAAAAGAACGCCTTGCTTGGTTTCGCGCGGCCACCTTGCGGCATCGCGCCCATTTTGCCATAACCCCCGCATGACTCGCGGCATCCACCAATTTTGGCAGGGCTTGGACGTCAGATCCCAGCATATCGCGTCCTTTCTGGACAGGTTGAGTAATGCCTGACGGCGGGTTCAATTATCCCGCCCTCGTGTTGAATGCGGATTTCCGTCCGCTATCCTATTTCCCGTTAAGTACCTGGAACTGGCAAGATGCCGTGAAAGCGGTGTTTTTGGACCGGGTTTCGGTGCTTTCGGAATACGATCGGGAGGTACATTCGCCGAGTTTCGCGATGAAGCTGCCTTCGGTGATCGCGCTGCGCGATTTCATCCCGTCGGCGCGCATGCCAGCGTTTACCCGGTTCAATGTGTTTCTGCGGGATTGTTTTACTTGCCAGTATTGCGACGCCAAGCGGCCAGCGCAGGAGCTGACATTTGACCATGTGATCCCGCGGGCGCGTGGCGGCCGGACATCTTGGGAGAACGTGGTTGCCGCTTGCGGAACGTGCAATTTGCGCAAGGGCTCGCGGCTGCCGCGAGAATGCCAGATGATCCCGCGCCACGCGCCGCGCCGGCCTACGAGCTGGGAGCTGCAGGACCGGGGCCGGGCGTTTCCGCCGAATTATCTGCATGAGAGCTGGCGGGATTTTCTTTACTGGGATTCTGAACTGGAGAACTGATCCTTGTTGGACCTTGTGACTGCTCAAAAAATTCTCGATGCCGCTTTGGCTTATGCGGTCGAGCATAAATTCAAGCCGATGGCGATTGGGGTGTTGGATGCGCGCGGGGCGCTGAAGGCCTACGTGGCGCAGGACGGCACCAGCCTGAAGCGGGGCGAGATCGCGCTCGGCAAGGCGAATGGCGCGATTGCGCTCGGCATGGGCTCGCGGGCTTTGTTCAAGCGTGCCGAGCAGCAGCCTTTCTTCATCGCCGCCGCGACAGCTGCGACCGGCGGCTCGCTGGTCCCGGTGCCGGGTGGAGTGCTGATCAAGGACGGCGCCGCGCTTGTGGGGGCGATCGGCATATCCGGCGATACATCGGATAACGACGAAGCCGCCGCCCTTGCCGGCATTGCAGCGGCTGGCCTTATCGGCGAAACGGGCTAACATTCCTCGCTTTTCTGGACAAATTATCTGCCCGACATCGTATGGGGGCTCTCCATGCACGGACAGTCAAGGTAAATAAAACTCCGTTTCCCGTGTTTATCGCAAGCACCGCCAGCGAGGTTGCGGTCGAATTCGCCCGCCGGGGCTCGCCGTCCGGGCAATGTGTCGTTGTCGCCATTGCAGCCGATGACTGGATTACCGAGGCATGCACCTATTCCCGCAAGCTGGTTCAGGTGGAAGGCTGGACGGACGAAGACATCGACCGGATCATTGACGAAGAGCGGGAAGCTGTCGCCTCAAACAGCTGATGCGCCTCGTGGTGGACACGAATATGTTCCATCGAACGCAACGTTATAGAGGTCTTGGAGCGCACCCGTTTGGCGACGAGATTGTCTCCTGTTCTCGCGATGAACTTGAAACGCCTATTTTCGTCATTCGAAGATGTCAGGATCACGCGTCTGTTCGTCGCCTACCGAGTCAGGGATGTTAGCAAATTTCTGGAACTGGCGGTCCACGGCCGGGCGAATGCGATCATTTCAGACGATGCCGACTTGCTGGTTTTTAAGCGCTTTGAAAATATTGCGATCATGAGCCCCACAGTTTTTGTCCAGGACTTTATATGACCTAATCATTTAGGGGGCAAAAGGAGCAAAGTAGGATGGGCGGAGCGCAGGCGAAACACGTGATCCGCGCACCGCCCTCCTCGATCCGCTAGTATTTCTGACATGGATTGCCTTGCAAATCCGTTACATTTAGAGAAGAGTCCAAATTTCATTTCATCGAAGGGATTCGGCTTGAGTTTTTCAACCCGCGCCATTTCGGCGCCAGGCGCGTCGCCAGTGGCGGCGGATCCGCGGCCCATCCTGTTTCTGCATGTTCCCAAATGCGCCGGCACCTCGGTCGTCACCATGTTCAGCAATATGGCCGGCGAGGCGCATTGCCGGCGGCTGCATCTGACCACGCTGGATGCCACTAACCGCGACATCGCCGAGTGCTTCGGCCCTGAGGCGAAACATCTCGCCTTCATCTCCGGCCATATCCAATACGGGTTTTTCGCGCCGCATGAGTGGAATTTCCGCCTGTTCACCATGCTGCGCGATCCGGTAGCGCGCGTTACCTCGCTATTCCGATTTCTGCGCCGGGCTCCGGATCTCGCCGCGCGCGGCCTGCCCGAGAAATTCACTTTCGCGGATATGCTGGCCTCGCCGTCCGGCAGTGTGTTTCCCGGGGTCGATAATGCGATGTGCCGGATGCTGAGCCGAAAACTCCGGTTTCATGACGAGGCGGCGCCGGAGCCATGGCGGCTCGAGACCCATGCTTATGTGCTCGAGGAGGCGCTGGCCACGTTGCGCGAGAGCGTCTTCGGCCTGGCCGAGCGGATGGCGCAAAGCTGCGCGCTGGTCCGGCACGAATTTGGCATCCCGTATGAGATCAGCGCGGCGGCGCTGAACACGACCAACCCCAATGGCAGCGTCGATGAGGCAAGGTTTGCGCCGCAAATCCGCGCCCGCAACCAGCTGGGCCTGGTATTGTACGCGCGCGCGAAAACCATGTTCGCCGAGCGCCTGGCCGCCATCGCGGGCCCGCCGCGCCATACCGGCGCCGATGCTGCGCATCTGGTGTTCCGTCCGGCGCTGGACGTGCCGGTCCAGTGCCCGAATGTCCCAGGCCGGCAAGGGTTTCACGAAGATTTTGATGGGATTTCCTGGATCATCGCGCACCAGACGGCGCGGCTGCATTTCGTGGCGCCGGCGGCCGCCTGCCGGCTCTTCACTGTCGTCTACAGCCTGGCGCCGGATTATCCGGTCGAGCGCATCTCGCTGCGGGTGAACGGTCAGCCGGTCCGCTTTCGCGTCGTGCCCGGTGCGGCACACTGGTTCGAGCTGCGCAGCGAAACGCTTCAGCTAGATGAGGGTTTGAATGTGCTGACCATCTCGCCACCCTTGGTCTTGCCGGTGCGCGAGCTTCTGCCTGAGAATGGGGACGACCGCCATCTTTCGGTCGGGATTGCGTCGTTTCGGTTTGTGGAATCCTCATGGCCGGCCCTCCCGGAGGCGCCGTCCCCGCCCGGCGTGAGCCAAGCGCAATCTTTGTTCGTTCGCCTGCAAGAAAGGCGTTCTTTTTTGAAAAAAAGACTCCCCGCCTGGGGAAGCAAAAAACGTCTTTGAATCCAGACCGCTTAATTAGAGCGGCAGAGATCCCTGGACCGGTGCGGCTTTCACCGCCACGTCGCCGTCGATGAATTTAAGGTTCAGCGCGGCACCGGGCGCGATCGCTGCGGCTGTGGAGATCGCGGCGCCTTTGGCGGTGGTAACGAGCGCGAAACCGCGGGCGAGGACTTTTTCGTAGGACACCGCATCAAGCCGTGTGGCGAGGTTGTCGAGCCGCAGCCTGGTCTCGCGCAGCCTGGCGGGCAGTGGCGCGTCCAGCTTCTGGGCCAGCAAAGTGAGCTGGGTGCCGCGGCGCAGCAGGATGTCGCGGGGATGCGTCAGCCGGGCGGCCGAGGCGTCCAGCTTTTTGTGGGCCTGGCGCAGGACATGCGGCCATGCGGAGGCGAGCCGATGGACCGCGAGGGTGACCTCCGCCTGGCGCCGGGCCAGAATTTCGCGCGGATGGATCAGCCGCGCGGCCAGCCGCTCGTAGCCGCCGCGGCGGGACGCCAAAAAGTTTGGCAGGGCCAGGGTCAGGCGCTCGGCGCGGTCATCGACGCGCTGGCGGGCGGCGCCGAGGATTCCCGGCAGGTCGGGGATTCTGGTGCCGGCGCGGTCGAGGCGCAGGCGGGCTTCGTTGGCGGCGCGGAAGGCGGCACCGTTCAGCCGGGCGGTTTTCTGGGCGAGATCGGCCAGCAGGTCGAGGCGCGCCGGGATCGCCATTTCGGCGGCGGCGGTGGGGGTGGGGGCGCGGCGGTCGGAGACGTAGTCGATCAGCGTCGTGTCGGTTTCGTGGCCGACGGCGGAAATCAACGGGATGGTGCAGGCGGCGGCGGCGCGGAGCAAAAACTCGTCGTTGAAGGCCATCAAATCTTCCAGGCTGCCGCCGCCGCGCGCAACGATCAGCACGTCGGGGCGCGGGATCGCGCCGCCTGGCGGGAGGTTGGAAAAGCCGGTAATGGCGGCGGTAATTTTTTCGGCGGCACCTTCGCCTTGCACCGGGACGGGCCAGAGGATGATGCGCGTCGGGAAACGCCGGGCGATGGTGGTTTTGATGTCCTGCAGCACCGCGCCTTGCGCGCTGGTGATGACGCCGATCAGGCGCGGCAGCATCGGAAGCGGGCGTTTGCGTTCGGCGGCGAACAGGCCTTCGGCGGCGAGTTTGGCTTTCAGCGCGTCGATGCGCGCCAGCATCGCGCCGGCGCCGGCATATTCCAGACGGTCGACAATGAGCTGGTATTCGGAGCGTTCGGGATAGGAGGTGATCTTGCCGGTGGCGATGACTTCGACGCCGTTTTCGGGTTTCAGGCCGACTCGGGGGGCGACGCCGCGCCAGATGATGGCGCGGATTTTGGCGTTCTCGTCCTTCAGGGAAAAATACACATGGCCGGAGGCGTAGGCTTTTAGTTCGGCGATTTCGCCGCGGACGCGGACGCGGCCGAAGGCGGATTCGAGGGTGGATTTTACAGCGCCGGCGATTTCGGAGACGGAAAATTCGGGGGTGTTCGGTAAATCGGCCATTGCGGGTAAACTAGCCCGGCAATGGCCGGAGGCGCAAAATGCAGGTTTTGATCGTGGGTTCGGGCGGGCGGGAACACGCGCTGGCATGGGCGATTGCGTTCAGCCCGCTGCTGTCAAAACTATTTTGTGCGCCCGGCAATCCGGGGACCGCGGAGCTGGCGGAAAACGTGCCGATCCGGGCGACGGATATCGCCGGGCTGGTAGCGTTCGCCGTGGCGCAAAAGATCGACCTGGTGATTCCGGGGCCGGAGGCGCCGCTGGTGGCGGGAATCGCGGATGCGCTGGCGGAAGCCGGGATTGGCTGCTGCGGGCCAAGCGCGGCGGCGGCGCAATTGGAGGGGAGCAAGAAGTTTACCAAGGACATCGCGGATGCCGCCGGCATTCCCACTGCCGCCTGGGCGGATTTCGACGATGAGGATGACGCGCATGATTATGTCGAGGCGCAGGGCGCGCCGATCGTGATCAAGGCGGATGGGCTGGCCTCCGGCAAGGGGGTGGTGGTAGCGGAGACGCTGGATGAGGCGCATGCGGCGATCCGCGCCGCGATGGGCGGGGCGTTCGGGGCGGCCGGTGATGTGCTGGTGATCGAGGAGTTTCTGGCCGGCGAAGAGATTTCGGTATTCGCGCTGTGCGATGGGCTGACTGCCCTGTATCTGGGCTGCGCCGCCGACCATAAGCGGGTGGGGGATGGCGATATCGGGCCGAATACCGGCGGGATGGGAGCGATTTCGCCGCCGCCCTGGGCGGGGCCGGAAGTGATCGAACGGGTGATGTCGGAGATCATCCGGCCGGCGCTGGCGGAAATGGCGGCGCGGGGCACGCCGTTCCGGGGGTTTCTATTTGCCGGCATTATGGTGACGGAGAGCGGGCCGTCGCTGATCGAATTCAATGTGCGGTTCGGCGACCCGGAATGCGAGACGCTGTTGCCGCTGCTGCGGTCGGATTTGCTGCCGGCGCTGATCGCGGCGACGAATGGGACGCTGCAGCGTGTCGATCTGCGCTGGAAGACCGAAGCCTCGGCCACCGTGGTGATGTGCGCCAAGGGCTACCCCGGGGCCTACGCCACGGGGAGTGAGATTTTTGGACTGGAGGAGGCGGGCACACTTCCGGGCGTGATGATTTTCCATGCCGGGACAATGGCAGAGGAAGGGTCGATCCTGGCCAATGGCGGAAGAGTGCTGGCGGTGAATGCGACAGGGGATGATCTGGAAGCGGCGATTGAACGGGCTTACGCGGCGGTCGATGTGATCGATTGGGCGGATGGA
>Ga0116228_10007141_pt1 | contig 10004 bp, 4 predicted proteins | sample S1TSphfallax_2_FD_89694 | JGI IMG/M metagenome (GOLD analysis project Ga0116228, IMG submission 89694) | Host-associated microbial communities from peat moss isolated from Minnesota, USA - S1T2_Fc - Sphagnum fallax MG | ecosystem: Host-associated > Plants > Peat moss > Unclassified | place: USA...
ACACACACAAAACCAATCCAATAATTTCCTAAGCATGTAACCAGGTTTTGGGTCTTCTTATGTCAGTAGTGTTTCCCAGAGTGGGGATGATGGATGAATTTATATGGTGGTCTGGAGTCTTCTCTGGACTCTCTTTATGTCTGTCTATTCAAGAATTATGCTCCCCCATGGCAGAAAATAACATACAAGAAATTGTTTGAAAACATGCTATCCTTAGAATAAATAATTTATAAATTGTGAATCATTTGGTGGAAACTGTTTAAGCTCTGGAACATTCAAACCCATTGAAAATTCATTTACCGTTTACAGCCTTATTCACACTCGTAGGTGGACCGCAACTTGCCCGTAGTACGAATTGGGTTTTGGGGGTGTCGTCCTATTGACGCACTATTTCCACAGGCAGGCAGGCAGCCATCCCGTGCTGGTTTCACTTTTTGTTGGGCCGTGCTGTCAGTTTCCATTGTAATGTGAATTAGGTGCCCATGAGAACATGATTGAGATTTTTTTTTAATAAAAGTGAGTTGACGGTGGTGAACATGCTTTGAGATGTGGTTTGGGACCTGAATCATCAGTTGGAGAACACGCTTTGAGATGTGGTTTGGGACCTGAATCATCAGTTGGAGAAACTGGTTATGGTTTCTGACAGGCCCTGGTAGAACCCATTATCACCTATGGAATAGTGGTTTGCATCACCAGCCAATTCTTCTAGTGTAATGAGAGAGACCACCTTATAGAATGTTTTTCTTTTGCTTCTGCTGTTCACAGGGCATTTTGAAAAAGGAGCATGCCCTCTATGATGATGGTTTGTTTTGATTTTTTGAAACTCCACAATTTTTTTTCATTTTTTGGGATTTTGAAAAAAAATTCCAACTAGGAAGGATTTGTTTTGCTCTGATCCAATTTTTCCACCATTGTCAACCCCAAAAATGAAGTTGGTCATATACAAACATAACACAAAGTTTTATCTTTTGGCATTTTGTTTTGCACATTGATGTTCCAAGGCTCTAGTTATTAAGTCCTTAATAAAAAAGATTAATCATAAGCGTTTTATCGATTGAAGTCCGGTTGTTATTTTTTGTTTAGTAACTGAATATATGAAAAAATTAAAAAATAAGAAATGGAGGTTCAATTGGACCTATTGACACTTAACACCTCCATTTTGACATAAAATATATAATTTGAAAAAGTTGACAAGTTAGAAAAACAAAGCCACCTAGATTCAATATGGCTAAGTTGAAATGTCAAGGTTGAAAGTACGCAAGAATTGGCAGAACCCTATTTTCATGAGTCTGAAAGTTGGGATTGCCATTTGAAGCAAAAGTTTGACGGATAATCCCTTCAAGAAGTTCAATGAGTTTGAGACATTAATCTACTACAATAGAAAACATTTTTACAGTAGGAAACTCACATCAAACATGACACAATAGAATTTACATGGATTCCAAATTGTCACAACCAACTTCTCCTTATTTGTAACCTCTTGGGTAGCAAGCTCTGAGTCCACATGGGGATGGGGAAATTTGGAGGTACCAAAACTTAAGGTTCTTATGTGAACTAAAGGTATGTCTTATGTGTTGTTGTACATAGTTAGGGTTTTACCTTTTTGTGCTTTGTTACATGGTGATGTGACCATCACCTTTTTGGAAGGTGATGGTGGCCAACAATGGCATTACCATTACTACATCTCTTCTATACTTGGTTTGTGTGTAAGTTTGGTGTGTTGGTTGATAAGTTTTCTTTGGATTTTTTATGTGGAAGCATTGTGTGGAGGAAATGCAAGAAATACGGACCAAGGGAGTTAGAGGGAGGATTTAAGGTGAGCAATGTTCTTATCAAAGATAGACCTAGAAAAGTTAGGTACCATTGTTTTGTGAAATTGTGTGGTTCTTTTGTTTAATTTTTTTCTTTGCAACAAAGGCTATATCCAACTTTTAGTTTCTGCTACATAGGTGAAGTTGTAGAATAAAGCAATGTCAATAAAAAAAAATTGTGTTTTCCTCGACTTGAAACTAGAGATATGGAAAGGATGATAATGTTTAGGTTCATGAATCTAACAAGTCCCATGCACAAAGGGTTGGGTAGAATTCATTTCTACTATGGGATCATGGAGTAAAGGTAACTTTGTTTGGGATTTCATTTGTTGAGAAGACAAGGGTGGACATTCTAGGTTTTTACCTTTGTAAACATGGGATGATACTTGTTCATAGACTTGAGAAGTGAACACAAAGAGGTCTAACCCATGTTTTCCAATCTAGGGTTGTTAAGGATTACAAAACAATGTGCGTAGTCTGTGTTGATTTCTACAATTTGGTGTTGGTTACTATGAATATGTTCCTAGGACACTATAAATAAAAACTTTCTAGTGTGTGGATGAATTAGTATGGGAATGGTAATGCAAATAGTGTAGTATGCAAATATTTTGTGCCCCAATTTTTGGTATTAGGTAATGCAAACAATATAGTAGGCATATCTTTTGTGCCCTAATTTTGGTTACACTGTAACAACTAATTTTTCCTCTATGATTGTGAAGTACTTGCACACAAATTATACAGTTGAGAATTATATGGCATTCAATTGGTTTTTGATATGTAAGATTATTGGCAAATTCTAAATTTCAAATAGGTTGAAGGATTTCTCTACCAATATATTAATCTTCCTTGCTAAAAAAATGAGTGGATTATACATCCTTTGCCTTGGAATTTCACACGTCATAGACTATGCATAGAAAACTGAAACAAGAAGGAGCTAAAAATCAAAGCTTATCTACATTATGATGCCTTCAACCCCAATCCTTAGAAATGATTAAACTCTAACAAAAATTTAGGTTGTTTCATGTCTTTTTCTCTTTTTGGATTGTGTAGTTTAACATTATGGTTGTGAACTTGATTTAAGAATTTTTTTCAATTTTATATTGAAGTTTTCTCACCTTTTTTTGCCTTGGGAGTTAGGGAATGCACTTTGGATTTGCATCATGAAAAATGGGGATCAACAAGGTTCTTTACCATCAATACCACTTGCCAAACTCAAGGGTCTATCAAACTAAATAACTATTTGCAATTCAAAAAAATGACAACAAATAATGTGATAACAAGCAATATCCCATCTTGTATAATCATTTTATCCTTTTAATGATAAAATTGAACAAGGTGGGAAGGTGTTTGAGTTTGCAATCGTGACTCTTGTCACCACCATTTGCGACAATAAAGACAACAACAAAAAACAATGCATCAATGTTGTAGACAAACTTCAAGGCTATACAAAAGGCTTTGTTAAATTTGAAAAATAAAGACATCAACTTCATGGACTTGACAACTTGAAAGGCTTTCCTTACATTTGGCTCCAAGAGAATAGTCCTTCTTTTTTTTGGGCAATGTTCTCAATGAAAATGGCCTAGATGTGCATGACATTTACTGAAAATGCACCTTTTCAAGTGCAAGTGTTTTTTCAATCATGAGGACAAATCTTTCACCCCTAACAACCACCAAAGTAAGAAAAGTTTGTAAAGATTATATAATGGGGGAAGAACAAAAAGCCAAGACAACTTACTCCCTTAAGTTGCCACCCTTTTTAATATATTCCCAACCACCAATTATAATGGAAATACAAAGAACAAAACAACAATATGTCAGCAAGGATGCACTTAATCACAACAACTTGAATTGTGACTTGTGATAGTAGTTTCAAACTTTGCATTTTTTTCACTAAAAGAGGAAAACTTTCAAGGTCAAAGTTTATTAGGAGAAATTTGAAAGAAAAAGAACAAGGAATGAAAGAAGGAGGAACACTTAACCTTAAACTTTAAACCTAAACCCAAAGACCTTAAACCCTAATTACACCCAAAATTTGGAATCTTCCAAGCCCTAAAATTTTCAAGCTAAATACTAAAAGTTAGTATTGAACCCAAATTCAACCAAAAACTTGGAATTGACCAACATTAGTTGCTACTTACTTTTTAATTATTTTTAGTTGTCAATCTAAGTCTTATCTTATGAAGTCAATAAGAACAAACATTTTACTAGGCATAATTTCCCTATTCAAAATCTTTGAACAAATGTCATGTTAACAATCTTTTTCAAAACCTCAATTATAATTATAATTCCTACCCTAGCATTATCATGGTTGTACCATCTTACTAAGGTAATTGTCACATGTGCTAAATTTAATATGCAATCAGTGACAACATTTTCCAATACTAATAGATCTCATTTCACTTTGATGGATCACATTCCTTGAAGTTTTGGTAACAATTTTCATATATGTTATATAGATTTTTGTTGATATTGACACTTGTACTACTAGATTATCAAGATTAATTTTCTTTTAACACCCTTAAAAATTAATATGCAATCCATCCTAGAACTTGGTTTTTGTTGCTTCCTTAATCATTTTTTAAAAACAATGACTTGGCATGATCTTCAAACATTTGGCATTCATTGTTGTTGGCATTTTAAACGTTATTATAAGTACAATGAAACTATGGAATTGTTAATTTGTTACTTCTTCATTGTTACAATATATAAGAAAACAAAGTGTAACCCCCCAAAAAATGTTTAATTAATTAACGTGAATTTTTTGTTATCAACTTTTTCTTTTGAAATGATTTGTATAATAGACTTGAAGGGTAATTACAAGTAATATATTGGGCTTGAAAAATGCATAATGTATATGAAAATAATCAAAACACAATACAAACTATAATAGTTAGATCAAAACCAATATATTTCTTCTACTTTTTGGTCCAATCAATTTTCACATAAATATGTCCTTTTATGGTGAAGAACAAAAAATTTGCAAGGATTGTTTTTTAGGATTTTCCCTATGTATGCATTCCAATTGGTTCTATGAAAGATTTTCTTCTTGTAATTTCAATCACAATTGTATAATATAAATATCCCCTTACATCAATTCTTAATATTATTCAACTTTCTCAAAATTGTGAAGGCCTGTAGTCTCTTATAAATAGTGTGACACCTATAATCATTTGTTAAAAATACATTATTTTGTTAAAAGGTTCACACACAAAAAATTTGTCCCAAAAACATTGTTCTTATGTAATGCAAAGCTTTAAACTAAACCCTTTCTCCAAACTAATACTTATGCAACAACACCTTTTGATACTTTTATGATTAATGTTGGCTAGTTTTCAAATTTAGGTCAATTATAGTTCGAATTGTAGGTTCAAATCTTGGGTACTAAAATTTTGAAAATCATGTTTGAAAAAAATTCACTTTTGAACCTGATAAAATATTCTAGTGTTTAAAAAAACCACTTTAAAACTATTTGGGAGGGTCATTTGTAGATTCATGTTTTCATAAAGATGATAATGAAACATGAGGGTTAAGGTTTTTATTGAGAATGTTGTGTTTGAATAATCCATTGTGGAAAATGTGATATGAAGTTATCATTGTTAACTTTTTCTTTTCACCATTCATTTTTTTTTGTAACTTGTGAAAAATGTAAGGAGCTTGCCTTGTTAATAACAAATAAAATAGATAACAATGAAACAATTTATTTATTTATTGGCGGTAATTCACAACAAGCATCAAGTTGGATGTGGCATGGGCACTATTTTTTCATTGCTTCAAGCTACTTATGGTTAAGTGGCATCCTCATTATCAAGCTTTAACTTAATGGCCATTCTTTGTGCCACACACAATTATGGGGTTCCCACTTCACACAACCCACAACAATTATGATGCATTGTATGTGATATGTACACACCAAATGAAGTTATTATTTCTAACAAGGAAAATGATACATTTGGTTTAAACAACCATGTTATAAATGATCACATGAATGAATTTAAAAGGTGGGGTGCATACTAAAGTTGGTTCAATGTCAACATTGGTAGCAAGGACTTTGTCTATCTTGTATGAGGTAAGGCAATACCAAGCTCATACCTATATTATTTTGGTAGGGCTTAAAGTAATATTAGCCTTGTACCAATGTTATACTAGTTTCAATATCAAGCATTTACTTATTTCATAATGGTCAAAAGCCTATGTTGGACCCTATACCAAGATTGGATTGGTATGAAACTTTCAAAACACCTAATGTTAATACCAATTTGTACTATAAATAAATAAATAATTTGATACCAAGACCAAGTTGGTCTATTCAAAAGTCCACACCAAACCAACAAATTTTTTTTTTTCAAATTGAAAATTAAACAAAATCACAAGAAAAAGAATAGTGCACTTCAATCCCAAATTATTGCATTTTTTCAAATGACAATACAACTATTTAAATAATGACTTTATTCTCCATGATTTTTTTGAAGAATTATGTTTGTATAAATTTTGTGCATGTAAGTGTCAATAGTTGTATATATGGTGTGTAAATCCCATGTAAATGTAAATCATCTACATTTACACATTTAAACATTTTACACTTCCATTGTTAACATGTATATTGTTTTTACACTTACTCTTACACAGTGCCATATAAATGTTTCAGGGTGTGTAACTGTACATATTATATACCTTTAGTAATTATACCTCAATGTTTTATTTTTGCAATGGGCCCCAAATATAAGCATTTTCTTTCAATATGGGATTGTGGTATACTTCCCTTTAGCCATTTATATGCAATTCAAGTGCAACCTTTTGTGCAATGAATATGGGACAAGTTGTGGTGTTATTCCAAGGAATATCTTGGAGGCACATTCTTGGGTGCATTTTATTGCACCTCATTACTTGAGTAGAATTTCCATCCCAACTTTGTTCATCACCGTTTTTGGCCTATGCTTTTACAAGAACTTGGGTATTCATTGTGATTCGTATTAATCAATTGAATTAATTGTGGCATGCCACAAAGCACAAATATCTTTAAGGTTTTGTTTGCAATGGGTCACTTTGATTGTCCCATCACCAAAAATGTTTTAAATTCCCCCCAACCCCCTCCTCTTCACAACCCCTTCAAAGTGATGTCTTTACATTGTTTTACATGGGACCATGTAAAACTATATTTTTGTTTTACACTTGCATGGAGTCTTAATCCTAAACCATATACACACGCAACACAAATTTGTACATTGTTAAAGGACATTGTCCCTTGTCTTTTGTCAAGAATCCATGGTTTGGGTGGTTAATATTGCATCAAAATGAAAGATTTTTCTTTTCATCTCATTTCATTTGTAAACTATATATTATTAATATTCTTGGAAAAATGGTGGGGGCCTATTCAAGGTTGGGGTTCCAAAAAAAAGGAAAAAAGACTCCAAGATTTTTGTACAACTACTTTTTACAAATAACATTTACTTGAAACAAATTTAAATTTGAAAAATTGAATAGTCCAATTTAAAATAATTCATGTAACAATGGTGATTTTTCACATGTAGACATAATTTTGTATCAATATTTTGGTTTATAACAAAAAACATAAAAAATCTTTAAAAATCCCAAAATGAGTTTCAATGGACAACAAAACATGGTTTTTTGGCAAGATTATTTATGGCACATGTAATTTGCACCTAAAGCTAAACAATGTGAACCAATTGAATGAGTCCAACCCTAATAAAATATGCTTGAAAAGTAGTCCTAAGAAAATTTTGTTTCAAAAACAATTTCTTTTCAACATTCACATTCAAAAATAAATAAATTAACCTATTTAAATTGCATTTTGAAATCATAGAGACTTCATTGAATTTATTGTAAGTTCAACATAAAGTCTGAAGAATTTCTATATAAGAAAAGTCGATGAAAAGTATGTTCTAAATTGGTTGGTTATTCAAAATTTCAAAAATACTTTTACATTAAAACTTTGATAGATTATGATTATAATATGAAAAGTTGAAATTATATACATACACATTAGGCTTTTATTAGCTTGAAAGTATAATAAATTTAATTGATGTCTTACTTTCATGTACTTGTAATTTTATTTTGCAAAACTATGACATGTAATTTTTAGTACTTGCATCTCAAAAAATGTATTTAAATGCATATTAAAACATGTGATTCTTCAATATTATGCAATGAAGTCAAAGAACTTCTTAGTGTTGATCATTGATTTAAATAATATTCAGGAATTCAATATATTAAGGTATGTTTTATGCATATTTTCTAAAAAAACAACAAGTATCTCCAACTAGCATACCTTATCATGCATATGCTCGAACATAAATCTTTTGGCCAAATGGTTTTTTAAATGAGTCCTTGCCTTACATTCCTTTCCTTCAAATTTCAAGACTTTGAAATTATTATATGTTTGGATTTTTATCAGGTTCACCCAATGAACATGTATTTTCAATAAAAAAAAAGGGACATCTTTTTGTTGTACAAAAAATTTGAAATCAATCGTATGACTTTATGCATTCATATTAAATTTTTTTTTTATAAATGCAATTTAGACACTTGATATAATTAGTTTAAAGGCCTCAAAATGACATTTGCACATTATATCCAAATTATTTTAAAATATTTTTATTCATATAATGACACATCATTTTTTCTATTGGGATACAATAATTCACTACAACTATAATAATGTAAGATAAACAAAAATCCCAAGTTGTCCTTTGCAGTCTTTTAAAAATAGGTCATTCCTTTTTAGTACCCCAATTATGAATGCATTCATGGAACTTTTATAGGTACTTAACCTTAATTCTTTTGATTTATTATGTCATTTATATTTTTTCATAATTCTTGTGGGCAAATAATTATCTTATGTGGTTTAATAGTGTATTGGTTGAATTTCATTGAATTTTAATTTACAAATGTGAGGTTTAGGGTTTAGGGTTGCTAGGAAATGAATTTCAATTAAAAATCATTGTATTAAAAAATTGAGCTAAATGAGAAGACATGAATGAATTGTAAGCTTTCAAACAAACAAGAAAAAATTAACCCACATTGGTAACCAAAGGTTTCTAGTGGTTATCAAACCATGAAATAAAAAACCACCAACAAAAGAAAAAAGCTTGGAATCCTAGGTGTTTATTCTCTAAAATTGGAGATTTAAAATTTTCATTTACATTGGGAAAAAAAATGTAAACCAAAACCAAAAGTTTAGTCAAAAGTAAAAACCCACCAACATTAGTTTTTACCACATGGTACTATGGTGGGTATTAATTTAGTCAAGCCATAAGGAGGGAGGAGAGAAAGAGGGGCAAAGAAAAAGACTAATAATTTAACCCCTAAATGTCAAGGCAAACCAATTTGCTCCATGTAAAACCCTTTGAAAAAAAATTTAATTGGAAGAACGCTTACAAATTATTTAGTAGTGTTTTATGTGTTGTAAGCATTATGTGTTTTGTTTTGAACCCTAAACCTCAACTTCCCAAAAATCATTTTCTTGCACATATAAACAAAGAATTGAACCCCAAGATAATATATGGTTTTCAAATAACATCAAAGTTAAACTCGAAACTCTCACATCAACAAATACTCATTTTCCCTATCCTAATAAATCACATTTCTAGATCCTTTAAACTATTTCAAGTATATAGAACCTAAAATTTTGATGCCATGAATTAGATCAACCATTCCTGAAGCAAGCTATTGCATGAGCATAGAACATGAGCCTAGAGCATAGAGTCGAAATTTGGGATGGTAAAATGTCTTTCCTTTATACACATGTAAATAAAACCCAAGAATTTAACCACAAAATTAATGTTATATTAATAAACCTAGAAGCAAACATGGGGATGAATGTAGCAATCATCTTCATTATGGATGAATAATTGATTTTATCATTAAATTTGTATTAATATATTTTTTCCATAATTGTAATTAATTAGAGCTTCATGAAACACAATCTAATTATATATGATATAACATTTGTTGAATAATATAATGTAAATTCAATTATAGATGTATTTCATGGCTATGGTTTTAAATGCCATTATTTTAAAAAAATCTTAACTATATTACCATTATTATGCTAACATCCACCCCATGGTCATTGTTGTTGTTGGTTTTTTGTTCTATTTTTTTTTTCAAGCAAATTAACCCAATGTCAATGACAATAGTGGGTTTTTTCATCCCCCTCCTCTGAAGTTGCCACAA
>Ga0116228_10007142_pt1 | contig 10003 bp, 4 predicted proteins | sample S1TSphfallax_2_FD_89694 | JGI IMG/M metagenome (GOLD analysis project Ga0116228, IMG submission 89694) | Host-associated microbial communities from peat moss isolated from Minnesota, USA - S1T2_Fc - Sphagnum fallax MG | ecosystem: Host-associated > Plants > Peat moss > Unclassified | place: USA...
ACTAAATATCTAGTATCTCTGGAGAAAACCCACCATATTCAGAGAAAATTCAATTTTTGAAAATAAACTCACTGCTCAGATTATTTTTCCACCCGAAAGTCAGATATTTAAGTTTCCTGCTGAATTATGTACATATACTTAAAGATTTGAAAATCATTTGAACAAGTACACTACATTGGCATTCATCATATGGTAAATTAAGAATACTAGTAATCATATTACCAACAAAGAATAATAACTTCAACATTTTGTCATACATGGCACAAAGTGCACACTAAATTTTATATAATTAAAGAGGTCATTATTTTTCAAATTAAAATCCTACAAACAACCAAAGATAGTGTTCATTTTCTTCTTTCGATGTAATTTTGTTACAATATACAATAATAAACCTTCACTATCATTCACAGCCAAAAATGTGAAGGATGCTTAAATATTTTTACTTTTATATACTGGATATAGCCAATTTTGGCTAAACTTCTTATGGATGATTGCCAATTCAGCTAAATCAAAAGAATGAAAAAACAAGAAAAATTGCTGGAACTTAATAGAGCAAGCCAAATTAGTTATTATGTAGCATATACACTGACGTCATTTCTTATAACAGTATTTTTATACTTCCTTGCTAAGAATTGCATTGAGTACTAGGTAGTTTATTTCTATTTTTTCAATTTTGGGATGTAGCCAAAGTGGTCATCATCCATAAGAAGACTCATCATTTGAAGTGACAATCAATCAGCCATGAGAAAATTTAGCCAAATTTGGCTATAAAGGAGATATGAAAGAAATAGAAGGATCCTTCTGTGCAGTTGGGTATGTATTGGAATCTAATATGAAAATCTGCTGATTTTTCCTTCTTTTATGCTGGAAAACGTTGCCATTAAAAATCCAAAAATAACATTTGTTTTTCACGTTTTCTCTTTCCAAATTCCTCTTTGCTGAAAATTCACCCTAGAAAAAGGCTGCTGAATTCTTGGATGGTTCCATATGCCGTTGGAAAAAACCTTGTTTGTTCTGTGCAAGAATAAGGTCAATAATAAGACCTTCAGAATATTTAGCAAAATTACAATGAATCCAATACAATTGTAGCCTATTGATGTAACCTCTGATGGAATCCCTGAATTGTTTATCGATATAAGAGATGACTTTTAGATGGATTTAGTGTGTAAGGAGAACCTGGTTAGTCAACTCATTTGAAGTCGGAAACATCAATTTGCTACTAACAGCCACAAGTCTCCAATGAGTGACCATGGCACACATTGTTGGAGTACTAGAGCCCTCAAACGATCACATATTAGTAGGGTGTTAATACTAGGTGCAGACTTGTAAACAACTCTGTGATGACCTTAAACCCAGTAACACTACTAGATCAAGAAATTACCTCTCACGGGTTACCAGTGTATAGGATCAGCTCACTCTTTCATAGAATCATAAAATGTGGCAAACCTGCAAAGAGCTGGTCACGAGAGTGGTCGAAGGAAAGAACGAGAACCCAAGTTGTCCCATGGGGTCCACCTTGAAGGAAGGGGAGAGAGGGAGTTAAGGCAGGCAGGAGAATAGCCCCACGTATGAGTGAAGAGCCAGCAACAGCTGGCACCAATCTGATGCCTTGGGTGAATGATCACCCACCATGGTAAAAACGTAAAAAACCCCAAATTTTCTTGACTTGCTTCTAAACACAATAAACATTCCATCTTTGAACTAAAGCAGGGTCTCTGAAACCAAATTTAACATTATTGGGTTAAATATAGGCTCTAATAAGAGGTAAGGTGAAGGTACCAAGTGTAGGTGCTTTTTCACCCTGGCCTTTGACCTTAGCATCTATAGTAACCTATTTTTATCCTCATGGAGGAAGCCGATTTTACACTAGCAAAAATTCTGCCATAAAGAAAAATTTTAAATCAAAAATTCAAAAGTGATTTTTATTCTTGAAATTTTCAATGGCTAGAAAATGGTTTTTTTTTTTTTTTTCTTTTTGCCCTCAATTTTCTTATGTAGCTCCATTGGCAATCAATCACATTGTTATTTAGCCAAATTTGGCTACAGAAAGAATATGAAAACAGAAAAAAAAAGAATCCTGCCATATTTTGGCTACCTTCTGATGATTTCATATATATTTTATAAACCTGGCGTATTTGGGCCATTAAAAAAAAGAAAGAAATTTTGTAGGGGTTGAAATTAATTTTTTTCGGTCACTAAGTGATGAAAATTCCCCACAAATAGAAACACTGGGCCAGAAGTGGGAAAAAAAGTTAGTTAAAATAGCCAGAATTCTATATTTGGTTTCCAGTATGTAGGCAAAAATATAAAAGGATAAGTAAAAAATTGTACTTCTTAATTTCTTTTGGTTTATAGCCAGATTTTGGCTAAATCTTCTGGGGGATATGGCCACTTCTTTTACATCTTCCAATGGATGATCGCCACTTTGCTGCAGACAAATTCTAATATGAAGCGCTGCAGGCTACAGGGGACTTGCTTCACGATCTGACGTAGGTGGCGAGCTATGATATGATTTGAAATTGGTGCCAGTGCACATTAATAGAAAGAGGGGGAGGCATAATGCAATGAAGTGGGGTTTTCAATTTGATCAGGCAAAGTGTAAAAAAGTAAGTAATGAGTATAGAGCGACGAGGAGGGGGAGAGACTCGGGAGACGAACGAATCTAAGGACGTGCGGCAAGGCCCACAAACAGGCTTAATAATACAAAACACCGCGACTCGCTCCCCAGCCGCGTTTTCAAGGTCAACTGTGTGTGCCCTCTTTGTTGTGTCCTGGAGCACCCCCCACCCCACATCCATAGTCAACTCGCCACCCCTTCCCCCTGCGTCCGCCTCTTTTCATTTTTCCTTCTTTTGGTGGCTTGGTTCCGTGCCCCGCTAGGTAACCCTTGAGTCCTCCTCGCGTCCTTTTTACCATCCATCGCCGCTCTAGGTTCATCATCCCTGGCAGTGCTTCCTCATTTTGCAACCTCTTGTTTACCAAAATTGCTTCTCATCTCATCCCTCTCTCTCCGATTGACTGTTTAAAGAAAATTTGGATCACCTAACTTTGTGCAGCTTTGCAAGCTCTGTGGTCGTCGATCTCCGGTGTGAGGTTTTCGAGTTTCTAGGGTCCGTGTTTTTAGTCCCCCTTTGTTGTTTGCGCCGGAATTACGTTACGACTAGCGAGACATCACGTGTCGAGTTCCCCCTCTAGATACTAGATTCTTTTGGTTTACTGCTTCTTAACTCCGGTTTGAGAGAGTTCAGTAGCCCTCCTCGATGCGGTAATATTGACACAAGGTGGACCTCGCCGGATCTGTTATTCAACACCCTGGTTTCTGTTAGGTTCTGTTATAAGTTTCTCCGTAGCACTTTATAACTGTAGCAGCTAGTACTCTTTTTGCGTGCCGCTGCTTTGATCTTCGAGAACAGTTTCAGGCTGCTGTACGTGACATCAGAAGGGATCATTCCTAAATCGCTGCTTCTGTCGTTGTTCAGGCTGTTTACCCTAGTCGTACAAGGAAGTTTTCACGCCTCGAAGGCTTTACGGGGAGGAGCTTGGCGTTTGCTGGCACGATGCCTTCAGTGGTTTGATGGTCGAGAACTGGTGACTGGTGTCTGTTTGATATTTGAGGTGAAGTTCGAATTTGAAGTTGATGAATATGCAAGTATAACTTATTTCAGTTTCTGTTGTCAGACATGAGACTGGCCCGCTAGCAAGCAAGCTCCTGCTGTCTCTTTTGGTTTCATGATTACTGTATGTTTCTGGATTCTAGACATGAGCTGATCAAACGGTGCACAGCTTTTGGTTTTATCTCGCTTTCAATGTCTTTTGCAAGCACTTTATTTCAAGGAAGCTCTCTGCTGTCGTATTAAAATAAGGTTTAGACGATCAATTCTTTGGCTCCAGGTTTCTGCAAGTAACGAGACTGCCAATAACGCTAGGTTTCTAACGATTCTGCCATACAAGTAGTGATCTCTTTTTCCGAGGCCCAGGTTGCTGAACTCGGTAAGTTGTTGATCTGGTTGCACATGAGTTTAGCTTGACTTCCCTCTGGGACCATTTGTGGTGTTTTGATTGATAGTTTCAAGCTGGAAACTTGTATCTTCGAAGCTTTTGTAAAAGGTTAATCCCAAGGTTCTCATCCGGAGTAAAGTTGAAGTGTCAATATTTTGGCAGCCTGGGGTTTGCTGGCGTGAGGTGTATCCCCGAGTCGGCCGAACTTCTGGTATGTACCATCGATCTCTTGCCGAGCTAATCTATTTGACCCGCCAGAGATGTACCGAGGAATTATATCAGGTTCATATATACCTGTTACTACAAGTTTTGACAATCTTGCGCCCAATTCGAGAAGCTTGGCTATATTACTGTGTTTTAATGACCGAATTTATAGGGGGTCTTGCCAGCATCACAGTGAATATAACGTCCGTTTACGTAACTCAGATGATTGTGTCTGACTATTTTGCATTCTGACTGCCTTGACTAGAAGTTCGTTTGCGATTTAGTTTCTCCTAAACTTCGATTATATAATCCAGTAGTAATGCTTTCCCCGGGATGGAATCAGAGCTTACTTTCAAGTTTGGCAAATTCCTTTTGCTAACCATATGCGCAGCCGCCGCATATCCATCGTCTGGGACTGAAATTCTTCACACAAGAAATGTGTTTCTAGGCTTCCGATCAATCACAAGAGTTCGTTTTCTGTCTTTGTCTTGAAGTGCCGTACTGATCTGAGCCATGTAAATTTGTTCGTTCTCCTGGATACAGTACACCATAACGCAGAAGGATGAATCGGGGTTCTGGAGCCTGAGCAAGTTGAACTGGAGCGTGACAATCATGTGATACGCGCAGCTATTTGAAAGTTGATCTGTTACTCGATTATAACGGTCTGGACATCGTCTTTGAAGCTTTCCGTGGAGACGAGTTCCAGGCTCAGCTTGGAGTCAGTCACGTTCTCAGTAAGAAGTTGCTCGTCTGCCGAAGGGCCAGCAGATTAGAGGCATGTCTAGCAGCCCGCTAGATCGACGAGCTATGCCGGGCAGCCAAGGGCAGGGCAATTCGTCCACCCCTTGTGCCGCTTGCAAACTCCTTCGCAGGCGATGCGCGCAGGAGTGTCCTTTCTCGCCTTATTTCTCGCCACACGAGCCCCAGAAGTTCGCTTCCGTGCACAAGATCTTCGGGGCAAGTAATGTTTCGAAGATGCTGATGGAGGTTCCTGAGAGCCAGCGCGCCGATGCGGCAAGCAGCTTGGTGTACGAGGCGAACGCTCGTATCCGTGACCCCGTATACGGATGCATGGGCGCGATATCTGCCCTCCAGCAGCAGGCACAGTCGCTTCAGGCTGAACTCAACGCCGTTAGACAGGAGATTATGCGATACAGAAGACACGACAATGCAGTCGCGGAAGCTACAGCTGCTACGGCAGCGATGATGGTCGGCGGATATCAAGGCCATAATCTACAGGATCGAGGCGTGGTCGCTCACCCTCTCTCCACGCAGACAACTGCTTCGGAGGTTTATACAGTTCCCTCTTCCAACAACGTTGCGACTCCAGATTTGAAGGAACGCAGTTACTGGTCGCCTCTTAACTAGCTTGGTGCTACTCGACATCAGTTGAAACCTCGAAGGTTGTGCACGCATCAGGTCAGCTCATTGCAGTTCCATGGATATTCAGTTTCTCCGGCAAAGCTAGCTAGAGAAGAAGATGAGCACTTGGATTCATCACCCATGAGCTCAGGGCTTTAATCCCTTTTTTTTTCCTGAGGGGAACTCTGGACAATCAACATTGCCCAGATTTCCCCCATACTTGAGCCAGATGCCCTGGGCTGCCATTAGATAGTTTTGACGAGGCTCATCAGTCATTAACCGGGCAGAATATTACATGCATATCACATCTGACATGGCAATCAATCTCGTGGGATTTGAACTTCCAACCAATTGCAACGTGGTCATGAGTCCACACCTGTAGGTTTTGCATGCAGGATTTCATTTCTAGAGTAGGACCTGAAGATGGTTCTGGAAGGTTTTGACTTTTGCTGAGGAGTTCCGCGAGCTTCCACCTTGTGCTGGTGAGAAGCTTGTTAACGTCTAGATTAGAACAATATACAGCTATGGCTGACGCAAATGCAGCAAGTGTCCATTGCCGTTCCTTTCCCTGCATGCCTATAGCCGAATATTGAAAATCTATTGTTTGATCCGTCCTCGTAGATCGTACACTAGACATGAAACCAGGATAGATTACCGGTAGAAATCGACGTAGAGTCCCTGCGATGAGTTTCCTCGCGGGTACCAAAAGATTTTCACACTTACTTTGGATCTTGCGCGTTTCTTCATCTTCAACTCGAACAACTCTGAAATTTTTCCTTGAGCTCTAGCTTGGTTTTGTAAGCTCTTCAAGTCTTTTCGTGGTTTGAAAGAACATAAAAACATGGAAACGAATCCATGGAAGATAAACAAAGATTCTGCATTGTCTCGTGTGATTGAGGTCTAAGTTGACAACCACTTTCAAGATGGGCCTGGGTGCCAAACATCGGGGCCACTGGCTTCATGCTTAGGACCCATCATATATAGATGCTTAACACTTCTATAATTCCCTTCAGAATTGAGTCAAATACCAACTGCAGATCAAGCTTCTGAACTCTAGTATTGAGTTTGTTCTTGAAATTCAAACCTTGGTAGGATCATCGACTTTGGACTTATTGCATATACGAGTGATTCCTGTCTCTCGAGATTTGCAGGATATTGGCTCCGGTTGCAGACTTGCAGTTGCTTCTTGTCAAGTTTTATCCTCAAATTGGTTGTCGGTTTTGTCGTCGATGTGATTATCTATTGTCACCTTGGGATCCATATTTGTCATACCAAATCGGTTTCTATGGAAAAGCTGGGTCCCTAGTCTCGAGCGACCTCTTCAATGGCAACACTTTTGATGCATCCAAGGTTTCTAGACAGATCTTTAAGTGGCTTATTGCACCATTTATTCACTGAATCGCAGTCTGTAGGTCCATGGTATAGTGTACTGGCGTATTTCAATTCTCTTACACTGAAATATAAACTAGCATCTACGGATTCCTTGTACGTGTGCGGATATTTATCACGCTCGCTGACATCCCTGACGTTCACTGGATCCACTAATGGCGGCTCAGCCCCGGATCAATACGTCAAGTCAATGGTCAAGGATCGCAGAATCTGACTGTTCAATGCATATGTTCCTACTTCCTGTCAAAAGCTAACCCCATATTGATGAAGCTCCATTGCAGCTGTACTGCCCTCAGTTTTAAGTCAAAAGCTGATAACATGTATCAGAATTGAAGTTGAAGCCCATGATGAGATTCATACAGAGAAGCCTTATACCGCATCTACGCGCTAGTTAACTCCAATAACTGTCGTCAGAGTCTCAGCTGTCAAAGAGAGATTTCAGTATTTTACGGGGTTCTTACGCATTCCTTAGACACTTATTGTACCTGTTAGGGAAACCAAGGCACTTGACCAACATTGAACATTCCATCAGTCTGAGCATCAAATGTAGATGCTAATCTCCCAACTCGCAGTGTTTAGCATCTTTGTGTTACAGAAATCTGTTACCTTGATGGTTCTGCAGGATTATTTCGTAGATCACGTGATTAGGGGATACGCCTAGCAAAACCACTTCATGATATCTGCATATCATAATTTGGCATGCTGTGAGCAATTGGGTGAATATGAACTTTAATGACAAAGGAATTTGACCCTAGTTTCCGGGATCATTTCAAGTTTTACCTTCATCTATCTATTCTACCGGAATAATCTTTCCACAACCGGAATGCAGTAAATCGTTAGTGGTGGACCCGTTCGCCGTTTTCTCGGAGCGACGACTTCTCCAGGGAGACATATTCTACGCGGCATTTCCGATCTATGCAAATATATAATAGTAGCATGGAAGGGATACAAGGAACTTCTGAGGACGCGTTATATCCGCACGCGACCCCCCACGCGGGGCTGTGAGCATGTGGATCACATATATCTCATTTTAGACATCGTACTGCTGGACATGAAACAATTATTGGTCACCTTTTCCCTTGATCACGCAAAAAAAGTGAGAAATTTCTGGTCATGTGAACCCAAATCCCTTGGCGAGATATGTGTAGAGGTCGAACAAGGATGGACTTCTTCATCGTTCAGCTGGACGGGAAGTTACTTCCGAAACAAGAAGAAGCAAAGTGGTGACATGATCTGTGCTGTCCATTCTGTGCAGCATGCGCGCAGATCGACTCTTCAATTTTGTTCGAGATTCTTTTCTTTTCAGCCAGAGATCACTCCTGTGGGAATTGATGCCAGCCGTTCCATGATCACGAGCCAGGGTCCATCCAGACTATCCTCAAACTACGGAAATTATATTCGCGGCAGTAACCTCGTGCTCACAGCAAAACCGACAACCTTAGGTTGCATATAACATTAATGTGTGGGGTGGCAGATTCTGTCATTTTCTTGACCACACTACATGGTATAATCTTCTGGTGATGATCATATGGTCATTTGGCCCTTTAAGGTGGAAAAAAAAAAATCCCATTTCATATTTCAGTGGAGCACATGTCTTCTGGAATGACCATGTTTCAAAATCAAGATTACAATTGGGAAACAAGTAGCCCTAGTGGGTCTTCATAACTTCTATTCTAGATAATCATCAATCTGGGGATTTACATCTGTAATTCAAAACCAAGTTAAGCATGTGGTGCCTCTTATTAACTTTAATAGCTATTCCACAATATTTACTAGAGAATAAGGCAAATTCCATTTGCATAAAAATCAACAAATTGAGCAGTAGGTCACTTGATCATGTTAAAGTTTTCACTTGAAAACATTATAGGTCATTAGTATAAATTATTCTGAACAAATAAAGAAATGTGTCATAGACCAGGTTTAGTACTTAATCTACGTACCCCCAAGGATGCAATATTCATGAGAAGATGTTATTCCTGGAGGAATAGACAACCAGTAGGGTAAACGGGCTGGTGACTGAACACTTACTGTCTCAGTCACCTCCCTCCCACTCAAAACGCCTTTCCACATAGGGTTTGAAGATTAAATCTTCATAAGTAGAAAATGCACCCATGCCCATTTGAATCACTCAAAATGGGTGAAAGATGAGTAAGACACACTCTTTCAAAGTTTGGGGGGTAAAAAATGTTTAAAAAAAGTGGGTCATACACATGGCAACCCATGACAATTTGTTTACTCACTTAAAACCAATCAGTCACTACCCCACTACTAAACATTGCCTACTCCCATAATCCATAATCAAACTAGATGAAGATCAGGATGATCAACATCCTCAAAATAAATGTTCACTTTCCAACCTAGGGCTCAAATCCCAGGAAATCTAAGGCTAACAAATCAACAGTAATAGGGTTTTAGTATCTTGTTCACCAAAATTGTCATGTCCATTTCAAATATCTATGGGCGTGATTTTTTGTCACCCTCACAGGCATTTGACAGTTGGTCCATCCTCCTCATGCAATGTCCAGTCACACTTTCTGAGCTTTTGATGCTCCCTGTCTTGCTCAATTTGCTCATTTTTTCCTCTCTTGCTCAATCATCCTCCTCTTTGTGTCCTTTTTAAAAATCAAGAAAACTTGATTTTGTTTCATGTTGTGGGCTCCTGGTTGAAGTTGGTAAATGTTGATCCCACCTTTAGTGTTGTGAGCTCTTGGTTGAAAGTCTCATGTGCAGGTAAATAGATGTTGATTCCCCTCAATGTTGTGAACTCTTGGTGATGGTCTTTTGTTTAAAGTGATCTTATTGCTGTGTGTGTATTATAAGTGATTGCATTATGGGAGCCCTTGAACCTTTGGTGGTTTTTTTCTTAAAAGCAAGCACTTACTCTCATGTTGTGAACTCTCAAAGCCTAATCCATCTCCTTTCACTTGTGGTTAGTCTTTTCAATCATCTCATTGCCTTGTGCTCTTGATCTTTTTCGTGCATTTTCTATGCTCGTTATGTGTTCTCAATTCTCATTGCATGCACTTTATGCATGCTTCTATGCATGTTA
>Ga0116228_10007143_pt1 | contig 10002 bp, 10 predicted proteins | sample S1TSphfallax_2_FD_89694 | JGI IMG/M metagenome (GOLD analysis project Ga0116228, IMG submission 89694) | Host-associated microbial communities from peat moss isolated from Minnesota, USA - S1T2_Fc - Sphagnum fallax MG | ecosystem: Host-associated > Plants > Peat moss > Unclassified | place...
CTTAATTCCAAAGGAAGAAGGTGCATGATGACAAATGGCACTTTGGTGCCCAAAACTTATCTTGTCAATTAGATTTGCAAGATGTGGAGAAGTTGGTTTTGAACATCCAGATGGATGCAATCAGGCACTTGCTGCTGCCAGCACTAGAAACGTGGTAAAAGAAAACCCATTCATTCTTCGCACTAGTGTAGTGTGCTTTGGTGGATGGCCATCTCCCATGTGCCATGTTGGGCATTGATTCCCAATGTTATCTAGCAAAAGCCAGTATCTAGAGATATCCAATTTTGTTAATTCAATTTTGGGTGTATGGTTGGGATGAATTGATAGAACATTTAGCATGCAAATATCTGATTATTTATTTATTTATTTATTTATATGCTTCTCCTCTATTTTTCTAAATTTTTCTTATTTCTAGGATTTCTAGGGATAGTCAATATCTAGAAATTCAATTTTCTGGCAATTCAATTTTGGATTTGTGGTTGGGATGAGATGGTAGAGCACTAAGTGCAAGTACTTGAATTTTTTTAATTAATTAATTAATTAATTAATATCCTTTTGTGGTTTAATACATAAGTAAATTTTAATTTTCTTAACCCAGAAAACTAGTTTGATTCATTTTCTTGGATTTGTATGTTGTTTGATAATATGACCATGTTCTTTTTCTTTGCTGTTTTCTTCTCCTTTTCAATTTAAAGCTAAATAAGATTAGTTAAAGGCTGTCTCCTCTACATTAATAGATTTTTAATCCGTTCAATTCAACAACTTTTTAAATCTTATTTCTTTCTAACTGACAACAAATGAATTCATTTTCAAACACACACGTGTAATGGGCATACATTCATTCAAGGGTTTGAAAAGGCCATTGAAACCATCTTCCATTTGTCATCTACAAGTAAGGCAAGCTTGATGTTTGATGAACAACTTGACATGCACAGGCCTAAAGGCTTAAACCTAATCATAACAACCTTGGAGAGATTTCATTGTGGAAATTGAGGGCAAGTAACATGGGCAATGGAGAATAACAATAGGAGGAAGAAAAAGGGATGGGGGCAGTGGGAGTGAGACAATTTGGAAGTTCTCATATTGGCACCACCACCATAACGGGTTTCAGACCTGGTATTTGATAGGATCCATGTAATTACAAGTAATCAGAACAGCGCAAGCGCCTCCGAAAGAATTGACTCTACACTTTTGTCTTCTTTCTGTTGTTGCCTGATGAGAAGCTAAGCAGAGAATTGATACATTACTCTCAATGCACTTTTGGATGTGCCATCTTTGTCCTCCTTCCTCCCTCCCTCCCCCTGCACTGCTTAACTTGCTCAACTTGGCCAACTCAGAAGACTTGGCAGTCTCTCCTCTACTATTGATTTCCCAAATGCAATAATTGAAAACTGAAAAGTTGTCAAGGTGTCCGGAGTGAGTCTGTTCGCCTAAGAGGGATTTCTTCACTCTCCATTGTGTCCTCTGGTCGCTTCACATGTGCTGACATTGATAAACGATTGGGCATGCTTGTAATTGGTAGCCCACCATATAAGCCACCTACACAAATTCAACACACTCACTCAATCAGGATCACCCGACAATCAGATCTAGCAGAGTTCTTATGAACTATTTTTCCAAATGAAGATACAACAAGGGCCACATTTCAATTCCAACTATTGGCATGTATTTTTCTGATACTAATCCTCTACATCTTGTAACAAGCTAAAGCCTTTCTTTCAGCACATCCCGACAGGGAGGGCACTCAGATTGGCTGTGTGCGTTGTACAGATTGGAAAGAAGGGCCACTAAAAAAAATCACCAGATCTCCTCCCCGCAGAAAGATAACGAAAAATGGGCGTTGCCCATGAGAGTGCATCCAATGTCAACGCTTTCAAATGGAATGCTTTGGAACGTAATGCTTCAAACCAGTCGCAACCAACTACTGTAGAGTCCAGTTCGGGAGCTGTAAATTACAGTTTAAACAGCCCCCATTACTGCATGTACATTTTTTTTCCCTTGATGCGAGTGATTCATTTGTTAAACCCCCAACATGTGTATCAAACTATTGGAAATAGCCAAATGCAGGAGTGCAAGGGTTTAAGATATGACAAACACATTCCTGGGCCTGTGATGGCTAGATTACTGCCCATTGGGTACAAACCTATGGACAATGACAGCAGGAAAGTTGGGGTGCGAAAGGTAAAATAGAGCGAACCCATGGTTGACGAGGAATCACCCATGTCCTTCGTTGCATGAAGCAAAAATGTGCCCGACAAAATGGTAACAAACCCACAGAGCTCTGTTATTATTTGTGAGGCACTCTGCTGGTCCCAGTCCTGCATCAAATCAGACAAAATTGTTCTCTCCTTAGTGATCAAGGGCCTTTCTTTCTTATCCAGGTTTCCTCTTTTACTCAACCACATGACAGAAACTTCAAAATGCCTGGAACCTGAAATGATATGATAGAAAGACTTAAAAATTCTTGTGGTTGCACAGGTCCCAAACCTTGAACATAATGGCACTGGCAAGAATTGTAAGTGATGTAAACATCACATAGTATATGGGTGAAACCACAGCTGTATTGAACGTGTCCAGAGCCTACATCAAAACAACAGGTGCCCACCATTTTGCAACTGTACACTGTTCATTGCAGAAACATTTGCCTCAAAAAAGTCCAATGCAAAAAGACAAAGAACAAGAGGGAGAGAGGGAGAGTATACAACAGTTGTTAGCAATTCCTCAAGATTGCAATGTCACTCAAGGAGAGAAGTATACCTTATTTAAATAATTCATCTGTGTCAAAACACAGGTGACAACAACCATCGCAAATACAGACGTCTGTGGGTAAATCAACTGATTCTGTCCCTGGAAAGTGAGCTTCAGTGCAATTCCCAGTGCTTTGACGCTCATCACCTTGGGTGCATGCCACCACACAACAATCCAAATCAGTGTGTGCTGTAACCAATCAACAAACCAGAAAGAGTAGACGGAGGGTATATCTCAACCGTGAGAAGGAAGGAAAGAAGAAGCAAGATGATTACACACAAATAACTAAAAATTGACAAAATAGAGAACTAAATACTGTGTCTTGACAATCTAAAGCTTGATCACTGAGAGAAGCAAAAAAGGACACAGAATAGGTACCGATAAGGAGCCCATAAGAGAACAGATCGCAATGTAGACTAGAACATGTGTATGGCCACATTGTGGCACATAATGGAAAATGAGAAGCAACACCAATGCAACGACTGCCATTGTGTACAATAAGAATGCTGTTCCAAAATCCACCAAACAACATGCAGCCTTTTCCATCAAAAAAAACTTTGAGCCAACATCTTGGTTTGCACACACATCTGACATCTCTTACACCCTCTCGAATCTCATAACTGCACATCCTACATGCTTACTGTACATAGCCTGCATCTTACTACTGTGTACTTATGTAATGGAAAGACTCCTAGTTAAGAAAAATGGATGGAAACACATACCAGGTTCAGTTGCAAGACCCCAAACTTTTTCTACAGAGTCAATGGTTTGCTCTTTCGGTGCATGGAGCACAATGGTGGTCGAGCCAACAATGCAGAGCACACAGCCGACAATACCCAGTGTATGCAATCGCTCTTTGAGCACAATGTGTGCCAAGGCTGCACTGCAGTTATGATCCCCCCCATATATACATATATATAAATGCTCAGCAAAAATTCTCTCTTCATGAAATCAAGTAAAGCTTCACAAATGAGTTTGTAGCACTGCCCCATCCCCCAAAACCACATCCATTATACCATACCTCACAATGATGCTCAGTGCACCAAGAGGCGTAACGAGAACAGCTGGAGCAAATGCATATGCTGTGAAGTTGGCCACCTCCCCGACAAGCACTGCCATCATCCAGTTTCACTCTCCCACCCATCAGCAGTTGACACAGCAGAAAACCAAAATCACCTCACAGCAAAGCTGTACTGAAACCAATTCTTCACATCCTGGTAGAAGAAGAAGAAGAAGAAGAATAAGCTTACTGGTGATCATGCCCGCCCACCATAGTGGCTCATAAAGGTATGAATACCCTCCCACTCCTGCCAGTGCCCACAGCCACCCCTGCAAATCATCAATCTCTCTCTCATCCTCGAAGCTCTTGTTTCCCATTCCATGATTTCCCCTACAGACAGAAACCCTAAAATCTGGCATAATGCCCACAAACACCATTCCTCACCTACCTGCTCTAATCCCTGTGGCACCCGCACGCTTGAGACCTTTTTTCTTGATGATGAAGCTGGCACCAATGAACAGACTGGAGCTGACAGCCAGGGCCAAGCCCTTCTGGTTGTCGGTTGACATAGATGCGTGTGCTCCCCCCTCTTGTCAGGCCCAGTTTTCCCCCCACCCTTCCTTCTTCCCCTCACCCCCAAACCCTAAGTTCTTCCTCTTCTTTTCCACCTTGCTTGCCCCTCTCCCATTCCTGTTTCGCCACAAAATACAACCCGAAACCCCCAGAGTCCAAGCTCCCCACTTCCCACACACACAAAAGTCTCGGTGGACTCGCCTTTTTCAATTCATAAAATCCAAACCAGATTACAGCAATCTCCACCACGTCCTCAAATCCATAACTGAGGAGGATGCAAGCACCAAGCTCATCGTGTGCCTCCTCACTCCACCCTTCTTGCCTTTGGTGGTGATCCAAAGCTGAATCTGATGATCTAACGCCACCCAGGTGCTCAAATCAGCAAAAAGAACAAACAAAACCCAAAACCAAAAATCAAGCAAACAAAAAGAAAAAAAACAAACAAGCAACAGCACCAAAAGCAACAACAAAGAGATCTGTATCAACTCAGGGGTCTAAGAGTTCCCAAACAAGGGGGCAATGAAGAAGAAGCAGGAAAATCCTCCAAGACTAGTACATGCCACAACAACATTGCAACAACAACAACAACGAATTGATGATATGAATGGCACCCAAATGGTAAATCCAAATGTTCATTCAATAGCATCAAACGCACACAATCAAAACCGCGTACGAGAGAGAGAGAGAGATGCGCCAGAGACACGAGAGAGAGAGAGAGTCAGAGAAGAGAGAGAGGGACGCAGTCGCAGGAGAGAGAGAGACGAGGAGATTTCTTTTACTTCAGGTTATTTCTTTTACGTAGTGGCAAATCGGGAACGTGGGGACACGCGTTTGCTTCATGGATAATAATAATAATAATAATAATAATAATATTTTAAATAAACCTTTTTTGGTTGGGGTATGGATGTTTCTCATCTTCATTTTATTTCTAGCTCTTCTCATGTCCTTTCTAAATGTATTAATTAGATAATGGCCCACTAGGACCAGTCCTTGGGGTGTTTTTTTAGGGCACAATTTTGTCAAATGTCACTTTATTATTTTCAAATTGGTGAAAGTTTAGTGAATTTTGAGTTTTTTTTTAGCCAAATCTTGAAAGAAAATTAAAATAAAAATTGCTGGATTTCATCCTAAATTACAACAATAGGTAGTCAAAAATATAGAAGGATGCTAGATATTTTCTAATTTCATATTTTCTCATTGCCAAATCTAGATTAATTGTCATATGGATGATTGCCACTCCTATCACAAATTTGAAAAAAAAAAAACACACACACACACACACACAGAGCTAAGGAGGACTAAAGTTTCTTTTTTCAAAATTTTTTATTGAAAATTTTATGAATTTTTCGAAAAAAATTGGCTAATTTTGTGAAATTAGCACTTAAATTTTTTTAATTTCCCAACTTTTGTGTGGGAAAAATGATTATTTTTTCCAAAAAGACACTTATTAGAAATTAGGAGTGCTAATCAGGTTGTTTTGTTTTTTGGTTTGAATTTTTCACAACCTAGCCAAAGAAATAAGGAAACATGCAAAAGGCACTTTTGGTGGGTGGGGGGTGGGTAAAAGTTGTCACATTATGAGGAAATAAAATAAAATCTAAACTAAGCCACCATATTTGAAGAATTAGGTTCCAACAAAGTCACCAAATTATAGTAGGAACCCTAAATTTGTCTAGTTCACCCTTTCACTTCTCGCCAAATTTAGGTAAAGTCCTGTTCATGGATGATGAGAAACTTCAACAAATTTTTAAAAATAGAAATAAGGATTGGTGCTCTATCTAATGCCATTACTATCATTATGCCTAACTCAGACAAACAATTGATAGTACCTAAACCAAACAAAACCTAGTAACATCTAGGTTTCAAAGTTTTGGGAACCTAATAAGAAAGCCAAGGTCCATTTGTAAATTTTAGAACCCAAAGAACCAAGGACATTGTCATGCTAGTTGACTATATAATATATTCCTAGAACTCACCTAGAATATATGGAAAGTTTGGAATAATAAGATGTTAGTGGATAAGGGCAACTAAACTAGGTGATGGATCCAAGTGCAAGGGTAGGTACCAAAAAGGGGGCTTTGGTTTTTGTCCTTTCCCTAAACCCAAATTACAAATATGTAGCCGAGTGTTTTTGTTAGGGTTTTTTTATAAAAAAAATCCATTGTTTGTCTTGGGTGTTTTTGTTAGGGTTTTGTTTTTTAAATCCATTGTTTGTCTTGGGTGTTTTTGTTAGGGTTTTGTTTTTTAAATCCATTTGTTTATCTTGGGTGTTTTTGTTAGGGTTTTGTTTTTTAAATCCGTTGTTTTTCTTGGGTGTTTTTGCTAGGTTTGTTTGCTCCATTATTTGTAGAAGAAAATATGGAATATTGAGGGTGAGATGGATGAGTGGGTTGGGGGGTTTTCTAGAGAGATGAGAGGTGAACAATAAGCAAGCAAGCAAGCAAACTGCCTTTCTGGCTGTTGAGTGAGTGCATTGTGGGTGTACCTAAGTTAGAACTCATTAGCAAAGCCAAAAAGACCATTGCAAGCTGGTGTCCCCACCCTAGAACTTCATTTCAATGGTATTTTTTCAAATTTTCATGATGACACCCGAAAGCAAAAGCCTCCCCCACTCCCACACCAAAACCCTTGTTTGTATTGTTTACATGCGGAAGGTGGGGGTATACACTTGACGATTGATCACCCATTTTGTGACAAACAAACATGGCATGAAAGTCGGGTCCACCCATGTTCTAATTCGTTGAAAATGGCCTCGTTCATGTTTTTTCGTGGCAACTCTCAATAAAAATTCTCTAATTTGTTTGAAAATGGGGCTACTTTCATGTTGTTTCATGGCAAAGTTCCCCACTCAAAACGGGGGCGGAAAGAAAGGGGGGGGGGGTTTGTTTCACTTCAAAAAACTCCGATCAAAATGAAACAAATATTGAACTTTTAATTTGGAAATTGGAAGAACTGGGCTCAAACCCGCACAATTGCAGATTTTTAAAACCAGTTCTTTGATGAATATCTTAGGTTCTTTAAGTTTCTTTGGATCTTATTGGTTCCCCCCAATAAAAAGCATGGACAAAATCCAATATCCACCTATAAGGTTCTCACCTCTTGTCCGACCTCTTGTCCGGAGCTTTTGAACTGAAGAATATACCACCCACTTCCTACTCCCTCGGACCATTCTCTTCATGTGATTTTTTTTTTTTGGGGGGGGCAGCCCCCAGTATCCGAAGAGTCATCCCATATATTTTACACATAGATTTTATTTTCTACAAATTTTTGGTATGAAAATGGACTTTATTGGAGCATCTACCTTTTAACTCCATGCTGAAAAAAGAAATCGTTTTTTATTGTTTTTTAAAAAATAAATTGTTGGCTCCTCCTTCCCACAACAGCTGTTTGAAGAAACGCATACCCATTGGCTGCTGAACTGAAAATTCGCGGGTCGTGTGCCACACCACACATAGGAAGCTACTTTTTTCTTCTAAAAAATGGAACATAAAAAGATTTGTACATATCTACAAGCCTGTAGGCACTAATTTCAGTACTCGTGCAAAATTCTGATAATTACAGGGGATGTATTTCTTATGAGACATATATCGTGTAGTAGTAGTACCTTGGCAGTTCCAGCATAAATTAAATTATTTTTTTAATCTGCCAATTTTTTTTTAAAATTATGTTTTAATTTGTCAAAATTTTCAAAATTAAAAATTCAAGCGTTAAACCAAGAAACCAAAAATTAAATTGATTATTTGGCATTCATGTGCCAAATTCACCAAGGTATACTACCACCATGTGAGGTAAACTTTGTGGTTTCATTCATTACATTGTAAAAATATGTGATGTTTATCACATGGCACATGTTCCAATAATATTAGAATTTGGCATTAGTTTGACATTAATTTGACATAATGTGTGTTTGAAACTAATGTCAAAATGTAATATTAATATAATTATGTGCCACAAATGAACATCACATATGAACAAATGAACATCCATTGTACTGGATGAAACCACAAAGTCCACCTTACATGGTTGTTGCAAGACTAGAGTCTGCTATTTCAATAAGAAATAACCATATTCTATTGCAATGTTTGTTGGGGGCATCTATTTGTTTTTCTCATGCAATTTGTTTGCAACTAGTTGTGCCATGTCTCATTCCAGCACTTAAAGGTTGCTTTTTAAACATTTTCTTTTGGCTTTCTTCTACAAGTCCTCATTATGTTTTCTTTTTAATATTGGAGGATCTTCTGTTTTCTGCAAGGCCCTTGGTTTAAAAAAATTGTTAGTAACAATAAAGTTATCCGTAAAGTCAGGTGATAAGGGGGTGAGAATGGCTAGTTTCAGCATAATGGGGCATCAAATGTGTAACTGGGAATGAAATTTTACAAAACAAAATAACTGGGAAGAGAATTCATTGCAGAAAGAGGAGAGAAACAGCCAAGGCTGGCCGCCTCAGGGAAGAACTGGTCGCCAGTAAGTGGAGACTACCCCAAGATCTTTAGCACTTGCATTTTGTCAACTCAAGTTGCTAGGTATACTTGTTTATAGAGATCTAGGAATCAAACCTCTATTGACAATTTCTTCCAATGCCAGGAACTAGGATTCCAGATTCCAAAAGAATCATCATATATGGAGTCCATTCTAAGTTAGAATTCAATCTATGTTATGTGTGATTGTCATTGACAGAAGCATTATTGGTTTAGATGGGTGTTGCATGGGTATATATATATATTTTGCTACATCAGCTGGCTAAGGGTAAATAAATAATTTCAAAATACATAACCTATCTGCCAAAGAAAGGTAGAGAGGCTTTGAAAACCTCCCAATACAGCTAACAATATGAAGACTTTACAAGTTGATAAATCTCGGCAAAGGTAAATGTAAGAAGGGCAAGGAGTGAATATTTGTTATTTGTATTAAGGAGCATTCACACCTAATGCTAAGTCAGTGTTAAGTGAAAATCTAGGTGGCATCTTAGGTGGCACCCAATGTTAAATGGGTGATTGTTTAATATTAAGTGAATGTTACGTTAACATAAAGTCTTTGTGGTAAATAGGTTTAGGTCCTAAATAACTAGCTTGATGTTAGGGGAATTAACACCTAAGTCATAACACCAAGTGTGAATGCACCTTTAGTATACTTGTATATCAAGTTGGGCTAAAATTATATTGTTTTATTAGTGTCCAAGTTGGGTTCTTCTTTAAAATGGAATTGTAATCTTGAGTATTATAAGGTGTGCAATGGTGTGGTCTTGGTGTGCATGATGGAATGTGGTAATGTGGTAATGTGGTTCTTCTTTTCTGTGCATTGAAGTGTGCAATCATGAGGTAATTGGAAAATGGTGACCTCAAATTATATCAAGTAGTGTCAAAATGCATTGAATCTTACATGGTGACACTATATGGTGATTCTTGATTTTGTCTTCTGATGGTTCTGGCAATAGAACATTTGAAGATCTCTTGATGGGTGAGAGATGGATTTTGCCCAAAACTAAAACTGAAGGAATGCTTCAAGGATTTAGCAGCTTTAAGGAGAATTAGTAAGAAGGGTTGATGGTCATGGGTGGTTGTTTTACTGTGCCGGACAGGAAGTGTTGAAAGAGTGGGATCACTTCAGATGTTTTTACTGAGCTTGTTGGATGGAGGGTTTGGCATTTCCTTCTACTAAATGTTTGGGCAGCATTTCTCCAA
>Ga0116228_10007144_pt1 | contig 10002 bp, 7 predicted proteins | sample S1TSphfallax_2_FD_89694 | JGI IMG/M metagenome (GOLD analysis project Ga0116228, IMG submission 89694) | Host-associated microbial communities from peat moss isolated from Minnesota, USA - S1T2_Fc - Sphagnum fallax MG | ecosystem: Host-associated > Plants > Peat moss > Unclassified | place: USA...
CCTCATGATCTTTGATGAATTGCAAAATTGGATCCCAATAGCATTCCTCATTACATGTCATGGCAAGGAGGAAGACATTACACCATGGTTGTGAAAGCTCAATCAAAGGCTATTTGAACAAGCATTCGAACATGAAACAGGTAGAAAATGTCTTTCAATATGGAAACAATTTCCACATGAGAATCATACTATTTTCAATGACAACCCCAAGATATATCACTTGAGTGTTCTACAACATCAACTATGTTTTGGATTAGTTGAGTTTTCTCAACCAACTATGCACCCAGCGACACTTTCTTTGCATCAAATTACTGCAACATTAGGAATCATAATCATGCACACCCTCTTCCAACCCCTCTAGGTTCATGCCATCGAAGGTAATTTGTTTAATGGTACTCCAACAACATGAGGTGCAGATAGGAACAAAAGTGTTTTAAGTATACAAATCACTGTACCCAAAATAACAAACTCTCCATATGGGGCGCACTTCTAAGAAACCTTATGTGAAGGCTGAAGGACAAACACTGTAATGGATACACACATTGTGGAAAGTGGGTTATTTCAGAAAACTCATCGGTGGATTCCAAAACTACCTCTGTGAAGTGGCAAGCAGGAGTGCAGCAGCATAGGAACCTGATCAAGCACACTCTTCCAAAGATTGCATTTCCTTGTAAATTTGCTAATCATCTGTTGTGTACAACAAAATGACAATGAAAGATCAGTTCATATACAGAATTAAAAAGTGACTATATTGTTTATAAAAACCATGTGTGGTTTTGTATCCTGATTTGGTTCAGTTCAACAGCATGTTATGCTTATGGAGGGCTGGGTTTTGGACATCATAGACATGAACGTTTGAATCAACATCAGAGAAACAATATATGCATGCATATTATTTTTCTAGCATGCACAACCTGGTACTACATTTCAAAGTCAAGTTGTCCATAGTCAATTCTAAACAGAGTATGTTCTTCAAAGGTCATACCCAAATCTCAATTTTGTCCCTGAAGTAGGAAATGCTCTTACATGTGTGATTGTCTTGTGGAGAGAACTCTGTGCAGGCGTCAACAATGGCATGCCAACTTCCAAGTGCAAAAATTTCGTCCATCTATATCCCAGTATACACACTGATTTTAGTAATCAACCAATGCTGTCAAAAGTACCAACATTGAGAACCTGTTATGGAAAGTCTAGTAGAACCACCTAAAGGCCCCCTCTCTTATGCAACACATTCCCTATCCCATTTAAATTCAAATCTGACGACTTACTTCATATACCGCAGCAAGGGCAACAACTGAGTGACTGTAACTCAAAAATTTCAGAGAGCTTGAGTCCTGTAGCTGATTCCACTTTCTTCATAAAAAGTCCCAATCTGAATACACACCAGATCCACCAGCACACACTGCCCACAAAAAGAGGTTTCTCAAAAGATGAATGTACCATAACTTAGTCAATTCATCCAAGTACAGGAGTATGCTAGTGCACACTTACTATAGGTCTGATGGGAGAATGATTATCTCCTCCAAATACATGGTTAGCACATACTTGAACATTCCTGTGACCTCTGATGGTGCGGAACCAGACAGGCATAACAATATACTTCATAATCCCCATGCATTGATAGACATGAGATGGCCATCTGGACCTATGGCTCAATCCACCACAAATTGCTTGAATGCCTGTGGACAAGGGACCAATGCGCAAAAAGACCTCAATTGCCTGAGTGCCTTATCCTGTAATGCAAATATATGCCATGCATTTTTGACAGAGCAGACATCACTGACCACCCAACCAACCCTATTCAACAAAGAAAATAAACAGTTTAAAATTCCAAATGTAATCTGTCTCACAACAGGCAGGCAAATTCGTGGAAGGAGGAAAAATGATTTAGGGTCTAAACAATACTTATCCAAAGGAACCACCAGCCCTGACAGTTTGATCACTTTGGTGAAACTTGTTAGATGCCAGAATTCAGGCTGGTCTCTAATTGCAACTGCAGTCCTACAAAGCTCATCTGCTCCAACTGCAATTGCTACACTACAAAGATTGGAAGCACAAAACTAAGATTAGGCTTTGAGCCTGAATGTTGTTGATCGAATGATGTCATCATCTGCATTCAACTTCTTCTGCAAGGCAAGCTGACTCTCGGGTTTTATCACATAGGTGAATAGCAGGTAAATGCCATCCAAGTATCTGCTAGAAACACCTCCCATGTTCCTTGTCTTTATGTTGTATGCAAGAGGCTGCATCCCTCTGTTGAACATCTCCACATCCAATCCTCCCCCAGAGATTATTGCCTGCCATACAAATTACCATAGTCAGCTGAACGTGGGTCCTGAGATCACATTCCATGCAGCATTTCCAGTGATCAAGTATGATGCAAATGCAGTTACTTGATCTTCTAGCAAGAGTAGTTTAAACTGTCATAAGCTACCCACATTTCTTGTTATTGTCCAGTTTATCAAGAGAGCCCACTATAGTTAGGTTTGCAACTGTAGAGAGCATCTGGCACAGCCTAGGGATGAATCAAACACAAAATATGAGTCACAAAACTGCTTTTGCTATTGGATTAATGCTTGATGCAACCAATAATCAATGCAATCTGGAAATAGATTTGTATTTCAGGGAGTGACATTTGGCCAAGCTTATGCCAACATCACCCATCATTAGCATGGTGATGGTGATGCTGTATCAGACCAAGAGGGGGAGGAATATGGACATGCAATTTACATCCCTGCCAGTGGGAAATATGTGTTTGTCATTTTTCTGCAAATTTGAAGGGATACTTGATCGTGAGACAATTTGTATCCTTGGTTTTCAGAGGAATGAAACCAGAGAGAATTGGTAAAAAAAACCGGTTCCAACAAGGAAAAAATATGTGACCATTTTCTTGGTGAAGGCTCAAGACCTTTTCTTTGCCTAGAAATCACACACATGATAAAATAGCTCACAGGCAGGGAAGACTTCTGGTGTGCGTGGCAAGTGCAGATGTTCTTATAGCACAAAGCACAACCAAAATTCTTTGTTGTGGTTGTGACGACAATGAAGAGAAATTGCACTGAAACTCTCTACTGAGCAATGGATAACTGGATTCAATCCATTGAGCTCGAACAAAGTGTGTGCGCAGTACTGTGATGGTACTTGTGTCCAGGAACGATGCAACGAGCTTTTTCTGCACATAGAGCTATGTGCCACATGTTCCAAGTAGAGTAAAAAGTGGAGAAGAACAACAGCAACAACCACATACCTCTTCATAGCGTTGAGTCAGCGCAAGCCGCTGATCCTCTGTCAAGTCAGGGCGCAAAACGGCCATTGTTTCATATCGCTGCAACCCGGGAGGATACTGTCGAATCTCCCGTTGTCCTATTCCAAGATCATCGCCGACTCCCTCCTCGTCCTCCTCCATACCTGTCCACGAGTCCTGAATGGCCACTGCTCTAGCAGATCCCAAAGCCGCCGCCGACGCGGTCGTCACCTCCTTCCTCGCCTGCTGCTGCTGCTGCTGCTTCCCAGCATTGCACGTCACTCTCAACAATGGAAGCGCTCCAAAAACAGGAGATGCTGATGCGGGAGAAGCTGTGCGCTCTAGGCTACTACTCCCAGCTAAACCGCCACTCAATCCCACACATCCTTGAACCATCGCCATTCTTGGCAGAGCAACCGCCGCCGAAGCTGCGACCGCCGCAAACCCCATATCTCAAAACTCTCCGCTCCCCTCCCCTCCCCTCCTCTCCCAACCCTTGTTGCCTTCTCTTCCCTTCCGCACGCCAAAAACTCCAATCCCGTCAAGTGATTCCGTCGAATGATTCAATTACAAAACCTTCATCTCTGTATTTTTTCTGCAAAATGGGAAGAAAAAAAAGAGAGAAGCAAACAGAAGAGAAGCGACGCAAGAAGACACAAGCGCCAGCAGCGCCGCGCAACCTCGCAAGGGGGGTGGGCAGGGGAGGCGGAAAGCGTCGAAGGAAGAAAGGATAATGCTTGCCACCTTATTATCCGAACCTAATAAGGTTCCCCAAGTAATAAGTTCAGTATTGTGTGGGGGAAAAAAAGGAAGAAAGGACTAATACTTGTCACCTTATTACTCAACTTAATAAGTTTCACTCTAGAGATCAGGCCACTAGGTACTATTGAAGTGGAGGAAAATAAGGAAGCAAGGCTAAAATGCTTGCCACCTTATTTCCCAAACCTAATAAGGTTCCTTAAGAGAGATAACTTCTTTGGTTGATATGAGGGAAAAATAGGAAGTAAGGACTAATACTTGCCACCTTATTGCTTGACCTAATAAGTTTCAGCAAGAGATTGGGCCAATAGTGTTGAAATTGTAGGAAAAACAAGCATTTCATTGTGTAATGGCTTTTGCCCAACCCAACTTTATATGAACCATGATCCATATTTTATTCCAAAGACCAACTCCTTACGAAGGAAATTTTTTTTAAATCTTTAAGAGTACAAAATTAATTAATTAATTAATTGTTTAGGAGGCATGTGCCAAAGCTTGCGAAGGTACTATAGTATATGGAATGCTTGGAATTTAAAATTTTGTAAAATTGAAATGTTTGAATTTCAATGTGTGAATACTAACTAAAAAGCTGAAAATTGAAAATTGTATGTGAAATGTTTGGAATTTGAAATTTTGAGCGTTAAAATGTTTGAATTGGGATGTGTGAATATCTCAAGTTGAAAATTAAAATTTGAAATTTTTATGTGAAGTGTTTCGAATTTGAAATTTTGAAAAAGTGAAATGTCTAAATTTGGATATGTGAATATTGAAAGTTGAAAATTGAAAACTAAAATTTGAAATCTCTTTGTGAAATGTCTGGAAGGAATATGAAATTTTGAAAATTGAAATGTCTAGATACTAAAAACTAAAATGTCTGAATACAAAAAAAAAATTGAAAATTGTAATGTCTGAATACTAAAAACTTACAAAAACACAAGAATGCTAAGGAAGTCCATCAAATTTAAGTAGGCAAAACTATTGATTATCAACCAACTGTAGTACATTTTGGCATTATTAATACAACTTGATGTTCATATGAATATTATGCTTATAGTGAAAACAAATTTAGCTCCACTTCAAGGGCTAAGAAGACAATGACATAATTCACATAAAATGTTGAAAATAGGGTCCAAATGTTGACACTCACACAAAATAATCTACAACTTCAGCCACTTGGTTTGCATCGACACTCAACACAACTTGATTCAATAGGATTTCGACAACCCCAGTCTAATAACATTTCAAGATAATCACGGGTGAGGAAATTCCAATGGCATCATGCATCTTAGATCCAAAATAGAATATTTATGCAAGATTAGACATCTAAATTTGATGGAAGATTGGCTTTGGTTGCAACTATCAATTTGTCCTACTCCAAATGCATGTTGTATACTACCTATCATGTGACATGTTCACCTCACAACTTGGTGCATCAACATGGCAAATGCAAAAATTATGGTACAACACCAATTATGTTTCAAGGCATGAAAAAAGCCCTTCAAAGCATGAAATATTTGTAAACAACAAAACACAAAACCTAGGGTAAATATCAAAGTGTTGGAGCCCACTCCTCTTGCGCACACCTCCAAAAAATCTATTTATCTTCTGAATGTTGTGAATGTCATATTTTAAATAATGGGTATGTTTATTTCTTCTTTCAACAATGCAACTCTTCATGCATCATGGATTTTATGCCATAGTAGATAAAGGTTTATGGAAGCCACTACAATCTCATCAGATCTTTGTGTCCATTGGTTATTAATACTCCAAATACTTGCATAACTTTGAAGGAGCAGAAGAAGCTTAGCTTCCAAGGATGAAAAAATTATGAAAGAATAATAAGAGTAGGATAGGTTCTCACAATTCAATCCAACATCAGGGTAGGTGAGGAGGGCGAGTTTGTTTGGATCACCACACACGACCATTGAGATTGCCCTTGAGGCAATAGGGACATAATACTTTTATTTGGAGGAGAACCAACAAAAAAAGTTAGTACATCTACATCATTAATTGGACATCTTTGTGGTAGAGTGCAAGATTCAATGTTCCTTGACTTGTTTCTTTTCTTGTTCAATTGCACATAATGTGTAATTCTACCCTGGTTCAAAAAGAGCAATAAGGGAGCATGCATGCCATTCAAACCCCATGCATCGAAGATGGTTGATTTTTTACCTTCTATATTTGAAAAAACAAGGAAAAAAAGAAAGAGGTGCAAGCTTCAACCCTACTAATGGCAAGATGAAATGAAGAATACATAGTGAACTATATATTGCAACAAAGGATGCGCAGTCAATAAAAAGTTTTTAAAGTACTAACCCTATTAACACAACGATGTGCCTACTAATAAACATCACATCTACTATTGCACACCATTCATTTTGTCCCATGGCCTCCTCACATTGTGTAGTGGTGAGTACTTGTAATAACAAAAACTAGGAAAAGATTTCTTGTTTACCAATTAAAACCACATGATTCGGTGGTGACTTTTCACCCTAATAGAGCTTCCACATTTCGAAACATATGGTGGTCATTTTCCTACTACCATAACAACAATAATGCAATTATTGAACACCTTCACCAAGGTCTTAACCCCAAGTATACCCACGTGGTTTTGAGTGACCACCCATTTTCCAAAAGATTTGTATGTTGGCTAATTTTGTTGTACATGATTAAAAAAAAAGATCAAGAGGGCACAAACATTCACTTGATGAGCCATTCAAATTCCTTTCTTTATCAGAACAACCATAATTTAGTCCATGCATGCCCATGCATGATTCCCCATGTCCCCATCATTAAACGCCATGTTTCAAAATGTATGATTAACATTCCATCTAGAAGAAAAGTAACACAACCTAAAAGGTCAATTGTGGGGAGTGAATATTAATGAGATGTTTATATTTCAAAATTAGCCAAAACATTGAAAATTGTTTCAAATGATGATTGTTTTCCCCAAACCCTAAATCCCTAAACCCTAAATCCACCCCTATGTTTCATTGTAATGGGTGTGAGAAAATCATGAGGAAAATGTTGGTTGTATTGAATATTAAACCAATTGTCCAATATTGTGTCAAATTTGTTTACAATGGTATGTTTATTAATAGATAAGCCAAGTAATAAATGGATTGTCGTCCCTCCTATCAACAAAGTTGAGTTTTCAATGTATGTTGTAATGTGAAGTTTTTGTCATTTTTCGTTTTGAAAAAATATTATAGGATAACTTTGATGATTTTTTTTAACCTATATATGTAGCACCCCATACATATTGCAATAGGTCATTAGTGGAATTAATTTTCAATGAATTTTTCAAATGCATAAATTAAAATTTTATTAAGTTATTTTTTCAATGAATTAAAAAAAAAAAAGGATATTAATGATTAGGCATAGTTGTAATCAAGGGCCACATGTTTCCTATAAATACAAAAGGATTGTGTTTTCATTTGGACTTCAAGTAATTTATGTAGTTCAAGTTGTTGTGATTTATGATCTACATGTGGCAAGGTTGTTTTTTGAACAATATAAAGATATAATTATAATGGTGTCAATGAATGATGAAGTTGTAACAATGATACATAAAAAAAAAAATCTAATTAATTTTTTTGCAAATGATTCAATGTATGATTCTGTTGTTTATTATCATTTTTTAGACAAGAGCTAGCATCTTTGAAAAATTTCAACTTTTAAAGGTTTTTTTTATGGCATGGAAAGTTTTTAATAACATCACAATTGAATTTAAATTGTAGTAGTTTTTTTAGAAATGTTGTGATCTTAACATGGGTGTGCGACCAACTCTTAAAAATGATAACAAAATGTCCTTGGGATGAAAGATGCTTCTAAGTGAAAACATGAACCATGACTAAAACCAAGAGCTTATGATCAAGGGAGCGTAGGAAAAACTCCTAGGACTCAACCACACTCTCACATGTTGTGAAAATGCAAACAAATGAATCCCAAGCACTCCCAAGTGAAAATCACTTTGAAAGATAGAACTTTGAAATGTCCCAAATACTTGGGACAAAAATGAAAAGAATAATTGTGATCCAAATTAGGCGTTCAACATATCATTTGAAAGTTGTTGAAATGAAAATATCAAAACTGGGCTTGCATTTTTAATTTGAACTCGTGAATTAAGAACTATGGTTAAAAAATGGTTTGAAATCAAACTAACAAATTGACTTTTGACCATTAAAAATCCATAAAACATGGTTCAAAGGACTTGTGGTTGGAACATGCAACACAACATTGGAAAGGTCTTGACAAGAGCTATAAGATGGTGAGGTTTCATGTTCAAAAGAACTCATTTTGAAGGATTTAAAATGTCACAAAGTTTTGGGGCATTACATGCCCTAGTTTTGGTAATCCATTTTGGGATTCCCATGAGTTTTTTCCATTTCAACTTAACCTCCAATGGGGAATTCTAGGACAATCACATTCCACATATGAAACCCCCAACAGGGAATGCAAGGACAAACACACCAACAATTAAAATAATTAAAAAAGTATGAAGGGGAAGAAAAAGACTATTTAATGGTGTCGTTGTGCAATCCAAAAATATCTATGTGAGACTATTGAATCTTGAAACTAATATCAATACTAACCTTTCTACAAATGTCTCTAGAAATCTTATGTTGATTGATGGTTTTCCAAGTTGCCATGATAACTTCCATAGTGGAAAACTAGGTTTGTTGAAGAATCTTTTGGTTAAAATATTCATCGTCAAATGTGGCTAGTCATAGAATATACTATAAGGGAGGAAATGGTGATTCATCGCAAGTCTAGGTCATGTGAGTTCTAGGTGAGTCCATGACCAAACTTGGTTCCAAATGCATAAATCACTTTTTATTTTAATTAGTGTATTTTCACATGTTCACAAGGTTAATTTGAAAAGCTCATCCTAGTCCCATTATAGACCTTTCGCATGCCCCTTTAATGCTTACTTGCAAAGACCTAAGCAACATGCCCAAGAAATTTAAGTCTTTCACGTCGCATTTTATTGGGAAGTTTGATACCTTGTGACAAGCCTTTGAGGTTGACATGTCAAGAAAATTATTGTAAAAAAAAAGAAATGTAATGGTTGAAAACGGAGGAATTCATGTTCAAGTGTTACAAAGGGAATTGATTGACAAGCTTGCACAATGATGACGAGTACAACTAAAAAAAACTTACATGATTTACACTTATGAGCCTCGCAAGCCAAAATTACAAAACAAATGACCAACTTATAATAGAAAAAAAAATAATCATGAAACAAAGGAACCAAGAAACAAAACAAAAATGATCATGAAACTTAGGAGCCAAAAATGAAATACAATCCAAAGACCATGAAACAAAGGAGCCCATTGCAAAAGACAAAAAAAGATTGAAAGCCAAGGACCCAAGAATGAAAAATAAACAAAAATTAAAAAACACAAAAGAACCTAAAGGAGGAAGCAAAGAAGATTGACAAACATAAAGGAGCCCAAAATAAGAGACAAGAAAATTTAAGAAATAAAGATGAACATAGCAAGAAACAACAAGAAGATAATGGCAATGATAGAGAATGAGGGAATATTGAACCACATACCACCCATTATTTCATTTGGTCACGAGATTGGTACAATGTTTGATTATTGTTGATTGGGTCCAATTAACTAATTACTAATCAATAATCACCTCCAACATGATGTTTAATTGTTTTGTCTAGTTTGGGGAATAACATTGTTCGGTATCAAATCTTGACATTTAATTATCAGTCAACATTAGCAACCTCCAAATTTTACACATTGATTTGTTTGGTCATATGAACCAACATTGTTCAATTATTAATATTGTCACAGATCTTAACATCCAGTTGTTAGTGAATGACAACCTCCAAAATTTTAGCCAATGTTTTGTCTAGTTACAAGGATTGGTGTTCCTTTGTTACCAATACATTTTGGGCTTTAATAATAGTTAATGATAACCTTTAGTGGTTGACTCCCTATATAAGAACATATTTTGGGTTTTGCAACTTTCCTTTATCA
>Ga0116228_10007145_pt1 | contig 9999 bp, 7 predicted proteins | sample S1TSphfallax_2_FD_89694 | JGI IMG/M metagenome (GOLD analysis project Ga0116228, IMG submission 89694) | Host-associated microbial communities from peat moss isolated from Minnesota, USA - S1T2_Fc - Sphagnum fallax MG | ecosystem: Host-associated > Plants > Peat moss > Unclassified | place: USA...
CACCAAAAGATTTGTTTGGTAATGGGGGTGATTTAATGCATGATTACAAGATTTACAATCTTGTGGTACAAACAATCTTTTGAGTGAACAAATAGGATTTCAAGATTCAATGCATATCAACATTTTTACATTCCAACACAAAACACAAATCAATGACCCTAAAAAGCATGTAATTGTAAGCACATCGGATTATCACCAAAATTGTGCGTTTGAATCACAAGTTAAAATAGAAAAGTAACATCCACTTGAGTAAATTTTCAAGCTTCTTGAGATCCTTTATCATTGCTTCAAGAATGTCAAAATATTCTAAGGTTGTGTTAAATGAACTTGAATGATTTTTAGAGCTTTTATGTCCTAAGGTTCAAATGTTGAAAATTAATGTAGGTGAAAAGAAAACAAATATGCAATTACGAAAAGAGGAAGGGCATGTCAAAATAGGAGCCAACTCACCAAATTATGAAGTATAAGGTATATTAGATTCACATGTACAATTGTCAATCACAAAAATAGAAAGTTTTCATTTGTATCAACTTTACCAAGAGAAGTATAACAAGTATTTGTGTTATCATTGGATCTAAGGGCCTACAATCCCAATAGTAGCAAAAAGTTCAAGTAAATTGATTCTAACAATTTTTTTGGAAATTACAACCAACCAAAGTTTAAAGTTCACACCTATAACCTACGCATCAACTATAGATGTTAATTTGGTTTGGGATGACTTCACAAATTTCTATGCAATAATTTCTTATAATGAAACTTTGGAAAGTTATGCCTTCCTCAAATATCCAAGACTAACCTATTTTTTAAAATCTTGGGACAAATATAAAATGTTGAATTTCATACCTCTTGTAAGTTTTGATCAAACATTGCCAAGTTGTTGGAGGCTTGGGCTAGGAGGTAAAAGGTTGCCCCAATGCATAACATACCTTGTAGGCAACAAAATGGATTATAGGAACAAACAACAATGGATAACAAAACACTCCACTTAGAATTGCAAAAGCAACAATCAAATCAACAACCAGAAACAAGGTTTTTATGCTAATTGAACAAGGAAGATGGACAAGTAAGGCCTTAGAAAAAATGATGGATGAAATGGAAAGTTGTTAAACCCCTTTGAAGAAAGTAAGCAAGTTTTGGCACATATTGCTAACCTCATTTTCATATTAGTTGAATGGTAAGACAAGGTCAAAGCAGGTGGGCCAATGGGTGTGTTGATGGATGAAGAGGATAAAGTAATTATAGCTTGCATTTTGGGTATGCAAGATTGTGGACTTTCTATTACCTTGTGGTAACTAAAGATAAAGGTGGCAAAACATTCCTCCTTCAAAGATGGATTGCTTAGAGACAACTAATGGTATTGGTTTGAGCATCAACATCCAAAACTCATTATTCAACTTGCAAAAAAGCTTGAAATTTACAGAATACAAGGTTTGACAAGTTAATCATGTAGTTCATTTTACAACACTTTTCAAACATTGTACATTCAACACAAATATAATGTTAATCATCTTTTAGAATTCAAATGACATATACATTTAAGCAAGGTAGTAATTTAAGGCAAGGGTTCTAGCAAGAATGGGTTCAATTCAATTTATAAGCAAATCCCATATCCAAGGAATGGATAAGAATAAATTGTGTTGCAAATGAAACTAGGGGTTCCTTGCCTAGATTTTACATATTCAAGGGTGAAAAATAAAAGAAGATTAAATGAAACATTACAAATTAAGGAAATGCATGGCAATGCAAGTAAAAGCATGGATGGTTTCTTTCTTATTTAAGGAATCCTTTTCATTTTTTCAAGGGGCATCTTTCAATCAAATTGATGTCTATTGGTTTTAGATGGGCATGATTTACATGTTATGTTAGAAGCCATAAAACTAACACAAGAATTTGGGCTAGATATGGTCATCTTATTTTTTCACATTTTTCATGGCTTACAACTCCTAGATATGAGTTGTTTCAAACATTTCAAATTTGTATTTAAGAAAGATAAAAATGATGCCATGGTTAAAAACAATCATTGTGAACTATACAATTGCACATTTATTGGTTGGGTGGACAAGGTTTTAGATCAGGCATTGTAAGAAAAAAACATCATGAATGGGTTTAGGGCAACATGAATCTAATCACTCAATCCCAAGGCCATGGATCACAAGACAAGACCAAGTGATGCATAAACAACAAAATTTGTTAACATTTTAGATGATGATGTATTTGATGGAACAACTACTAATAATTAACAATGGGGAGAGGATGAAACTAACACATAACTAATGATCATAACATGTATTCAATGTGATGTAAAAACATAATTTCAATATGTTAACCAAACATAGGTAAAAATGAAATATTGTGTGTTTAAGTTTTATAATAGAAGAAATTGGACCTACAAAATTTATTTTAAGTTGTTAATAAATTTACATGGACCCATTTGTGAATTGTTGAAAGTCCACAATTTTGCCAATGTAACTCAAATTCCTATATGTCTTGCCAATTTGCTATCCTTGCAACATCTAACTATAAGGAAAACAAGGGGAAAAGAGTTGTTAACATATTATAGTTAGTCACATGTAATGTCATCTAACAAACACTCAAAGATTCTACAACAAAAAGCCATGGATAGGGAGGTTATCAAAATAGTTAGAAAATGAAAAAGGAAAAATAAATAAGAGAAAAAAATTAAGTGCATTGTTTAATCCTTCACAATGGTTGATAAAGCAGTTCAAAGACAACTAGAAAAATGTTAAATAAATTTTAACAATGTTTGATTTATAATTGTAATAAGAAAGACAAGGGACATATTTTTTCAAAACTTTGTTCTAGGATTTAGAATCCATCCCCTATGGTTTAAAGGTGTTGATTTAGAGGTTACATCAAAGGTTCAAAAAAACTGGGAAAAAGGCAATGGTTCGACAAAAATCCAAGGGTCATGTTGCAACAAAGTTGTAACACACCATCAACACATGAAAGTTCACTACAACAAAATGTGTCCTTGTACATCAAGTGATTTCATTGGATTTATAGTGAATTCACTAGTTTCACTAAATGGGACTAAGTGGGGATGTAATGAATTCACTAGTCCACTAAATGGGGATTAATAAACTAAACCCACATTTTGTAATAATGAACATATATAAGTTTGGGGGGATAAACATGATTAATAACACAAGAAAAAGTAACAAACATGATCAAAACCACAAGGGGGTGGGGTGCGAGTGTGCACAAAAGATGGTGACATACATGAATAGGAGCACAATGATGGGGGGAGGGGGGTGTGTATAAAAAAAAACAATGAAAATCATTAGGAACACAAGAAAAGGTGACCACCATGATGAATAACATGAACACAAGAAGGGGACAACCGTAATTAGGAGCACAAAAAAAACATTAACTAATACCAAGAACATGAGGGGAGGGGGCACATGTAAAAGAAGTTGATGAACATGGTTAAGAACATGAGAAAAGGTGATGATCACAATCAAAAGCATAGGGAAAAGCAATGACCAAAATTAAAAGCACAAACAGGGGGGGTTGCATAAGAAAAAATAATGAACATGATCAAGAGCACAAAAGAAGGCAATGATCATAATGAAAAGCATAGGAAAAGGTGATGACCAACATTAGGAGCGCAAGGAAGGGGGGTGCACATATGAAAAAACAATGAACATAATTAAAGAAACATAAAAAAGGTCATGACCATGATCAATACTAAAAACACAAGAAAAGGTAATGACCACGATCAAGAGCATAAGGAAGGGGGGCATGCACAAAAGAAGGCAACAACCGCAATTAGGAACACAAGAAAAAACAATGATTACAATCAAGATTTAAAAGGTGACAATTATGATTAAACACATAAGAAAATGTGAGAACAATGATTATAAATAGTTGTAAGAGCAAAAGAAAAGGCAACAACCACAATCAAGAATGTAAAAAAAGGCAACGACCTTGATTTGAATGGAAAGGTGATAATAATGAATAACAATAATTGGAAGAACACAAAAGAAAGTGATGACATTGGTTAATTGTTCCAAGAGCACAAGAAAAAGTGATGATGATGATGATGATGATCAATAACAATTACAAGAGCACAAGAGAAGGTGATGATGAGTATTAGTAATACATGAGCAGGAAAGAAGGCAATAATGATGATTTGTAAGTGGAGGAACATAAGAGAAGGTGACGACATTAGGATCAGTAGGTGAAAAAACATAAAAAAAGATGATGATAATGATCAACAATAATTACATGAACATAAGAAAATATGATGATGATGATTAGTAGTTGAAGGAGCACAAGAAAAGATGATAAAAATGATCAACAAGTGGAGGAACACAAAAAAAAGTAATGATGATAATCAATAGTAGTTGTAAAAGCACAAATAGAAAGCAATGATCATGATTAGTAGTTGTAGGAATACAGGAGAAGGCAACATTGATGATGAATGGTTGCAAGAACATAAAAAAAAACAAGGATAATGATCAATAGTTGCAAGAGCACAAAAAAAAAACAACTATATGATTAGTAACTACATGAACACAAGAGAAAGCAATGACCATGGTGACAGACACAAAAAAAATTGACATTGATAATTAACAACAATTTATAAGAGCATAAGAAATGGCAATGGTCATGATCAACAATTATACGAACATAAAAAAAACAATGATGATGATTAGTAATAGTTATAAAAACACAAGAAAAAGGTGATGATGATGATTAACAACTATAGAAACACATGAGAAGATGATGGCCACAATTAGGAGCACACGAAAAAAACAACAACCAAGGCTTTGGTTGTAAAAGTAGGTTTTCATCAACTTAATTTTTTTTGGTAGTGATCTCCTTCATTGGTGGATGATAAACATTGTAAAATAAAGAAATAAACTCATTTTTGTGAATTCCATTTTGTCAATAGTCAGATCTTGTTCGCTTGTCAATGTTGTTCGCTTGTCAATGTTGAGTGTGCATTTGAAGAGAGAAAAGTGTTTGATCATAGGGAGAACAAGTGTTTACTTTACAAAATTTCATCTAATGGATCCTCTTCTTTGGGGAGGCATAACTTTCACATCTCTCCACCAAATCACCTGATTTTTGCAGATATGATGTACTCAGAGGTGAGGCACAAGTTCTCTTCCAACCCACATACCCAAAAAAAACACTTCTAATGCGTGACTTCTTCTGGAGTCCTTATGGATGCAACGATCGACCTAACTTGGATATGAGAAATATTTTTGCAGGGTCACATACTGAGCACCGCTGGAGATGCTCTAAGAGCGAGCGAGGAAATGGATCGCATGACCTTAATTCATCCAAGAAGCATATGCTTATTCATCCGACAAGAACATTCCCTTCATCCCGTCCATTGACAAAGGGCCTCTGGGAGTGCAACGGAGAGAGGCGTGCAGCTTGGCTTCGTGTCTCTGTGAAAAGCACACACAGTGTTGTGTGGCATAGCATGGCAGTGGCAGCAGCGACACAGAACTTGCTGTTGCCATTTGCTCCTTTCTCCTGCACCATCTCTCGTCGTTCTTCTTCTTCTGCCATTGTCAGGCTCCTGCACTTGCCAAACTCCGGTGCGAACAGTAGCAGGTGGAGAAGAACGAGGGGTAGCAGGTGGAGGTGGAGGAGTAGCAGGACCGTGAGGAGCTTGGTGGTGGCGGCACCGGCAGTGGGGATGGTGCAAGCAGGAGGAGATATGGTGGTGGAATTGGTGGTGGGTGTAGCTGGTGGCCTCATTCTTTTGTCCGCCATTGCTGTTGGCCTCTCGTGAGCTTTTTTCACATTCTTATTTCCCCAAATCCTTAACTTGCTGCAAACAAAACTTCCTTTTTTTTGTTTCGGAGTTCAGGCTCTAACTTTCTTTTTTTCAGTTCAGGTTTTATTCTCATGGTGATCTGGGACTGGGGAGAAAAAATCTATTTTCACGTTCTTTGAGTAAGAAGAGAATCGAATTGTGTAGGGTTTTGGGTTTTTCATGGGTTCTTATGAACTTTCAACTCCAATGCTAAAACCCCCCCATGGCAAAATTTTGGAAGGATTTGCTTAAGCATAAGAGCCTGCTTGTCAATTTGGGTGCTTGTCAATTTGGGACTACCACGTACTGAAAGACCAAGTCCATTTTCAAACCCTAGTTTTTTGAGAGCTGGATCCATTGTTGGGTGAAATTGTGCCAAGAATTTTGTAATTATCATGCATTCTGATTTAAGGACTGCCTTTTATCTGCGGTGCATGGCAGGATTGCCTGTCATCCACTTTGGCTTGTCCGATGGGTTCAAAAATTTCAACCTCGTGTTCTCTATCTTGCACCAACAAATGGTATCCCCTTCCTTTCTCACTTTCATACATATGAGCTACAGTTTAGTTGGCCCTTCTCCATTTTGACCATGAAAACAGTGACCCTTCTCCAATCCAAGATCATCTTAGCAAGGTTACTAACTGATGCAATGGAATTTTTCCAATTCTAATTACAATTCAGTTAATCATGTTTGCATGGGTAGTTTGCTGTTTTGATGTGACCAAGAAATGAAATTTTTCCTCTCACAGATTTCACCAGTTTTTGTTTCTTGGTCATGTTGAAGTTCAAATATGGTCTCTAAACAACATATTCATGTCTCAAATTTCCCATGTGCAGAGAAAGTGATTGCACTAACTTTGGATGATGGCCCTCATGCACACATTACACCTCAGGCATCTTCCTTCTTACTCTTTGATTTCATGCCTAATTTGAAGAAAGTTGAGGTGGGAAAAACAAAAAACAGAAAAGTCTGGATCTTGTATGTAAGTTATATATTTGGAGATCAACTTAATATGAAATTGTAGTGTCTGTCCACAGGGTACTGATGAAGGAAGCTAAGACTATGAAAGAAGCTTATAACCGTTCCATGATTGTGTTTCATGGCTAAACTTTTCTATCTTACTAGTGCTTCAAAATAATGCTTTAAAAGCATGGGGGGATCCATTTTTCTGACATTTTGATAGAGTGGAGTGGGTGTTTTGTCATCCTTTGATTGAACAGTATTTTATTGTGTCTGTTTTGTCCTTCAGTTGCTGGAAACTCTGAAAGATAATGAGAGCAGAGCAACAGTATTTGATTGTGTCTGTTTTGTCCTTCAGTTGCTGGAAACTCTGAAAGATAATGAAAGCAGAGCAACATGGTTTATAATTGGCAAACACATGGATCCTTACCCCTATTTAGTGGAGCGTATTTATGCTGAAGGTATGTAACCTGCAGACTGACCCATTTGGTTGCAGAGTGATAAGGTTTCTTTACTAGATCTATTGCAGAGCCACATTCACTAACTAAAGCTTAATTAAACCTGGACCTTTTGAAGGCCAAAATTTTAGAGTTTCTTACATACTGATAGATTAAGAAAACATGCAGGCTCCAAGTCACTGCCAAAAAATGCTTCATTGTGGCAGGTTGCATTAGTCTCCTTTTTTGAGACTAATGCAAGAACTAACGTAACTTGTCTTCTCTTCTCAAATTTGTTTAGCACATTAATCTTGCATAAGTTCATGGTGGAATATGCTTATGTGGGTTCTTAGAAGACATGGGGAATCCATGTGGTAAGTCCCTTATCATGGGCACTAAAATGGATTGTCAGTAAAGGTATTCTTCAAGTTGACAATAGAAAAGAGTAGCATATGGCAACAATATCACAGTGTTTCATTGCACGAACGACAATTTTCAGGATGCAATTTTGTTTCCCGTTCTGCCTCTTTCACTAAGTTCTGCCAAGGAAATAAATTTCTTCCTTTTAAGCATATTGACAAAGGTTGACAAGCACTTAAGTGAGTGGGATAATGAAATCTGTGAGCAACACCTGGGCCAAGGATTAGCTTTTTTTTCATAGAGCTTACAGATAATGTGATCTCTTGAGTGGTGGTTGAAGCAGAGACCTGTAGAAATCTATAATTTCTGTGAGACTTTGCAACCTGATTCTAGATGGCTTCTTGCATCCAGGTCATGAGGTGGGTAATCATACAATGTATGATGTGGCTAGCTGGCGCCTTTCTAAGGTCTGTTTTTATCACCAAGTCCTTAACAACCTTTCTCAATCAACTGTAACTATAAGCTTCTGTATGGTAAAATTCTTGACAACCATATGTGTATGGCTCTTATTCTCAGCAGTAGATCTCTCTTTTTAAATGGTCACTTGCCTTCTGATTCATCACACCTCAGGTAATATGGTGTGGGGAGGAATATGGTTCTTGGTCCAGATCACTTGTTCCCCAGCCTCTGAATGCCTTTTTTGCCACATGAAGGAAGAATTTGAGGAGCAATTGATGTCAACGGAGAGCCGGATCAAGAAATATTTCCATCATGATGCAAATGGCAACCTCATAAAATGGTTTCGACCAGTAAGTTCAAAGCTAAATTTGTGTTGAGTGGATTCTATGGGGGCTTTAAGGATGTGAAATTCTTCAGCTCCAAAATTCATACAAGCACAACAGAGAGATTTGGATCTTGAATAATTTAGTAGTGCTTCTAAAATCTTCATTAGAGTCTTGTGGTTTTGGTAAGATTTTTGACCTAGATATGTATCAAGGAATCATATAGGAAAGATATGTTTGAGACTACATTGCACACTTGCAAAATGTGGCAGGGCCATGGCTTTTATAATGAGAGTATACTGAAGACGTGTGAGGCTCATGGCTACCGAGTGGCATTAGGATCAATTTTTCCCCTTGACCATATGTTTCAAAAGCAGGCCAAGCTTCTTGTGCAGAATGTGCTTTGGCGGGTAAACTTTTGATCCCATTTTTTTTGTTTCCCTGGAAGGATATCCTGTTAGAGTACTATACTTTCTCAATCCAGCTTTGATTTCAGCTTTTCATGTTGCTTTGTCATTGTCATCATTTGGACCTGAAACAATTTCCAGCTAGGTTGGAGGATCAGGAGATATTTCTGCTCATAATGAGACTGGCTTATGTTATCTGGCTTGTGATAATAATGGGAGGACATGCTAGCTCCTGGTGCAAAAGAAGCTTGATATCTGAGGAGGTTTGAGTCTCTGGTGTCACATAGGTGCATCCTGGAGCAGTTATCATATTACATGATCGAGTTCCTCAATGGGAGCAAACCCCAGAGGTAAATTGCTTCATATCTAAGAATGCAAAGGCCAATGTCTGTACAAAACTTATCTGGCAGTCTTGAGGTTCGTCTATTTCCTTGCGGAGGTTTATGTGTTTTCTGGGTGCAAACATCTTGGATACCCTATGATGCCATTGTAGGACGGTTAGTCACATGGGATGGTTCCAGATGATGCATGGACTTTGTTTCCTTGAATTTGACCTTTTCTCAAGATTTGTCAATGGAATTGAATGTGTGCAAAAAACAAAGAGCCTTTGACACTTAGATAGAGTTCACACAATGGAGAGCCTCTTCCCTGCTGCTATCTCTTGGAGGTGACCTCCCATCTCAGAACCTTTATCAGTCAACATTGCTTACCTTGAGACTGGTTTAGTGGCTACCCTAAGGTGCAAACAGTGTAAAATTCCAGCTCTGCTTTCCCTAGAGCAATTTCAAGTAGGTTTCCAAGCTTAGAAAGCTGTGTGTAAGGCAGTTATACCTAGCTGGAAGTTTCACCAGCTACTCATTCAAGAAGCAATTATGTAGCAAGAAGGTCCTCTGGCAGTGACTTGGAAGCAACTTTTTGACTTAGCTTCTTGGGTTTCAAGGATTGATATTTAGAGGAGTCTCTGTGCTTGCATTGAAAACTGGATGAAATCTATCTTGTTGGAATGTGGTTGAGGTCTATTTAAAGATCACACAATGTTGATGGATGTGAGATTTCTGAATATAAAGCTGAAAATCTCCAGGTGTTGCGGATGCTACTACCCAAGTTGAGGAAAAGGGGATACAAAATTGTCACACTATCAGAACTTCTGCATTTGCAAGGTGATGTGGACACAAAAAACCCAGTTCTTGACTGAATGGAAGCCACCATCACCTTCGACAGAAACTGGGTTGCTGGTTAAAAATCAATGTAAATA
>Ga0116228_10007146_pt1 | contig 9999 bp, 11 predicted proteins | sample S1TSphfallax_2_FD_89694 | JGI IMG/M metagenome (GOLD analysis project Ga0116228, IMG submission 89694) | Host-associated microbial communities from peat moss isolated from Minnesota, USA - S1T2_Fc - Sphagnum fallax MG | ecosystem: Host-associated > Plants > Peat moss > Unclassified | place: USA...
AAGTAACTAGGTTACTTTCACAAGGTTGAATTACTTTCTTTACTTATTTTAGTTTGGTTATTTGTGGTTTGGTCTTGTAGTTAAATACCTTGGTGTTGATGGTTTGTTCCTCTTTTCTTCATTACACAAGTTTGTGTATTTCATGTGATAAGAACCTTGAGGAGTTCTTGATGTTATGTTTTGTGTTGTGAGCATCATGTTATAGTTTCCTTTCAATAAAGTTCTATGTTTGTACTTGAGTATTCCTATTTGTTAACATGTGTGGGCTCATTCCCTCACACTCTCCTACATTCTCGTGAGCATGAAATGTGACTTCGGGGCTTCACTCTCAACTTGCACCTTTGCAAGCCTTTACCTTGGTAGCGAACCAAGGCTAGGGTCGCAACATAAAATCTCTCTACATAGTCATCCCCCCCACATGAAGAAGATTGCAACATAGTTTCTAGCATGCATAGTTATGACATTCTTCGTGCGGGAATGTTATGGAAGCCCAAAGAAGCACGAATTTTAACGAATGCCGAATGTTTTGACAAGGTGCTTTACCACATAAATTCGCGAATTTTAAAGTGCAAAATGACGAATGTCATTACTTTGCTAGCATGGCTTACACCTCCAAAAGGCAAAGCTAACCTCTTATATGGCCCCTTTCTTAGAAAATCACATACACAATAGTGTAGCATTAATAAAATTTCCTTCATTATTTTATGGCATGGTAATAAATTTTAAATGAGTTGAAATTATAGGGGAAGAGAATTTAACTTCCAAATGTTTTAATTTCTTGACATCAGTTGGAGAGATGGCTAGATGATGGGCAACTAAAATGAAATCTTCTGCTTCTAAATGAGAGATTTGGAAAACAATATTCAAAACACACATGCCACCCAAGCTTATCCCATGTGGGTAGGGGATAAAATAAGTCAAATTGAAGTTTTGTAACTTACATTTCTTCTTGGAAGCTAAAGCTAAACAAGGAATACAAACTTGACATGTTAGTAGAAAAGACACCTACAAAGAATCACCAATCTCACCATAGAAACCCAAGGTTATGATGGTCCAACATAGAGATACCAATAAGAAAAAGAACCTAAATTTTGTTTCATAACAAAAAAGTTGTTAGTCAAGGAAGGTTAACAACTTTTGTTAATCTTGAGAGTAAATACGAAGTTGTGAAACAAGTTTTACAGTAGTGAACCAAATTACCTCGTGTATGTCCTTCCTTTTCTTGGACATGAACTGGCATCGATCATCAACCTTTCACCTCTTTCACCTTTCAAACATATAAACATTTTCTAAAACCACCAACATTCAAATTGAAGGCAAAGGCATGTCACTCGACTTGAAACAAAATTATATGAAAATGAAGCAAAAAACACAAACTCTGCAAGATTGACAAAACCTTACAAAACCCTGAAAGATGTTGAGGTTCAAGTAGCAAAGTTCAAGCTACCAAGTTCATTTCAACTTCAAAAGCCTAAACCCTAATAGCTCCCCCCCCGTTTAAACCCTAAAAATTCCCTCTCAAATAGCTCCACCCCCCATTTAAAGCCTAAAAGTTCTTTTTCATGTAGTCATGTGGCTTCTCATTGAAGACCAAAGGATTACCAATTCCACCAAAATATCTATCCATTCCTAGAATTTTTTTCCATCTTTGATTCGTGCATTTTAAAGGTTATTGATTTATGTAAGTCTACAAGATTTGAACTCAAAACACCTTTTTTTAAAGATGTTATGGACTTTTAAAAATATGGTGGGCTTTTCCAATGTTTAAAAGTCCATAGTGTGACACCTTCAATTCATATGATGAAAAACTCTTTTGCATTATTTTTATTAATAAATTTCCACCCTAAAACCAATTCCCTAAACAAGCAACGTAATGACATTTGTCATTTTGCACTTGAAAATTTGCGAATTTACGTGGTAAAACACCTTGTCAAAACATTTGGCATTCGTTAAAATTCGTTAAAATTCATGCTTCTTTGGGCTTCCATAACATTCCCGCACCAAGAATGTCATAACTATGTAAACAAGTTCAAGATCCATGATTGAACCAAATTAAAGTTCATTAGCTTAATTGCAATTGGCATTACACCCTTATTTTTCAATTTCAAAAGTCCATAGCTCTTAGGATTTTATGATTTTTGCATAACAAAAAATTGCACCATATAGATATTAAATTCTATTATTTGAAAATGCATCCCTATCAACTAAGCCCAACAAATGTAATATGATATAACATTTGTAATCACACCCATTGCAAATAAAATACCCATGTGATGCCAAATTTAGTCCACCCTACCATGCCAAGACCCACTTTATATTTGAGGAATTCAACTTTTGTTGTCGCATCTTTTTTAGTACTACTATCAGGAATAAATGATTTCAAGGCATCCTTTCTAACATATTTGTCCATGAACTTATATTCCTAGTCAATGATAGCTTGAAGTCTATATATTAACCACCATTGCATCCATCCTTGAAGCTTTTACTTGTAGTCCAATTATAATCCTTAAATATTTTCTTAAGGAATCAATACTAGGACCCAATCAAAAAAAGAAAAGAAAAGAAAAGAAAAGAAAAAAAAGGGTTCATTCTCATTTATCACAAAAAAAATAATTTACAAATCCATAACCAAGAGCACAAGATGTTTGAAAGTCCTCCAACTTTACTTATAGTCCCCAAATACGTGAATTCCAACATTGGAACTTGTAGACACTTAACATCTACCAAACCATCCTCCTCCACTACCTCAAGTTTACACCCAAAAGTGTGCTCCTCCACCACCCTTAGTTCACCTACACACATAAATGTAGTAGATGGCAACAACATCAAGAACATTAACAAGTGCCATCAGACATGATTCGTGCAACCATGGCCCCATTTCTTCCATTCACATGAAATAGGTTTATGTATGGTTTCATTATCCAAGCTACCACTATATCCATCACCTCCTCACTAGTCCTAGAATCATCAATAGATAACCACAACTCATGATTACATCACATATAAATATGCACACAATCCCCAAGCTTAATCTCCAAACAATTTGTATATTCGCAATGATGCAGATGGGAGCTAAATCTTGTTAAACTAAATAGTTGACCACTTGTAGCAAATCTAAATTCAAAGAAAGGGATTTAAAACATACTACTTATGTTGTATCAACCCGTTAAGGTTGTTTGAACACCCATTGCTTTGTGCTCAAAATAATCACTGAAATAACATATCATTGATCCTTGCACACCGCCATGAACAAGTGTGTTAGCCCATATGTTGCACCACCTCTTTCCCCAAGATGTCGCATGTGAACACCCAAGAATCCATATGTAAAATTGTATACCAAGTTCTTTAACAATTAGTAAGGTCAAATAATAGTTAGGAATTAAAAGCCATGTAGAAATGTGGTGTTGTTCAAGTCATAGATTTCATTCACATAATAGGAACCTTATGTAGCCATTTTGTTGCACCACAAGCCTCTCACAAAATCCCTATCAAACCCACAAATATAGTCCCAATCCTTGTGCATCAAAGATTGAACTACCACACTACAGAAGATCACAAAGTCAACTAAATCTTGCATTGTCAACTTTGCCAAAGATTTACAAGGATATGCAAAATCACATGTCCTACCCACCACACAATTACTAGGATCTGTGAAACCCCATGTCCAACCCATCACACAATTCCCACAAATTGTCATAGAATGTATATAAACATTGGTTTCCACAATGTCGAATCTAGAATCCAATTTCACTAACATGGTCCACTACATTAGGTATCTGACAACACAAATATGGACCTATAGTAGATTACCCAAAAATCCTTTAAATCTAGTGCGTACCCCACCAAATAAAATCTATTGCACTTTTGCCAAATTCATCACCTTATAATTGTGCCCTTGCCTTTAGTAAACAAGTGGTGCATTAAATCCATACAACAAGTCAAAAAATTCATCCAATGGATCATATGCTCTAGCAAGCAAACCATATATATGGACCACAAAATGCCAAAAGACTATTGGGTACCTTTTGTAAGCTTTAGCTAAAACATTGCCACCTCCATGAACTACACAACCATGGATCAAACTCATGAATTTGATGTCCTTTCAACCCCCAATCACATATATCTATAAAGAAGAAGATTTAAATACATTAAGCATTTTTTAAAACCATCGACATTCATGTAATAGGAAGAATTCAACCAATATGGCTAGTCTTGTCAAGGGCATGTTATTTATTAAGACTTAGTCCACCATTCTAGTAAGATCAAGGTGATGTGATCACATGTATTTGAATAAATATAATTGTATTGTCTAATTGCATTGTTGTTTGTAATAAGCTCCAATGGCCATGTTGCATGTGCCATGCCAAGTACTTGGTTCAACTTTCAAACTTCAAACCAATTCCATGGCCCATTACCAACTCTACTGGAACCAATGTACTTAACAAAAAACATGATCACAACATACTAGCTAACTAAAACTCTCAATAAATCAAAGGAAATGGGTTGATGTATGAAGATTACCACATAAATTGAAGCACATCATGAATGTCAATTTTGTATCTAGGACTGTGAGTTGTGATCTAGAAACACAAGGGGCACAAATTCCCTAACCATGGACTCAAAGAACATTGGGGAGCACATGGAACTGTGGCTCCACCATGACTACTAATGAATAAAAAACTATCATATTTATCCCATGTGCTGAAATACATGCAAGGAAATAAAAGAAACAAGCTCCTTTGCTAAATTAAATCCACATTTGAAATGGATAACATATGTTTATTGTCAAAAAATGAGTTTGAAATATTTGACAAATATTAATTAAAGGATCTCCTTGAGCATGGTGTTGAGCTCATAGATGTCATCCCAAGGCTATCCTTCACCCAATTTGTTAAAAGGAATGATATGCAAATTGATGTGATAAGTCATTTGATCATCCAACAAAACATTGATGAGAGTCCGTGAAAACATGAAGACAAATTAACCACAATCATGATAGCTTTGGACAATCAATCTTCATCACAAAATTTGGTTCTTTTGCATGTTTACACTAATACATTCACCTAACACCAATTACCATAACCATTATCAAATGGTGTAGTGAAATTTGACTAATCCACAACTTTAATTCACTTAGCATCACTAAATTGAGTAAATGTAACTCAATGCAACACATGAACCCAAATCCATCTAATGCACAATAATAATGTAACATGTTGAAATATTTCATAAAAATAAAGAACTTCTCTTAGACTTACAATGTAAAATAAATAAATCTACCCAACAATAAGGATATGGAGATTCTAACTTGAGTTGATAAAATAGATTGCCTAGAAAAGGGTAAGTTCTTCCATGAGTCACCACTCCCCCATTAGTCTTGCCAAAAGTTGTTGATTTATTGTATTTACATGTCAACTTACACTAGATTAACCCTTTTCAAATTAGCCTAATTACAAGGAAAGTGGTTGAGTATATCTTTTGTAAGCATCAATAAATATATTTGCAATTTACAAGTAATAATAATAGTATATAGATAAAATGAAGCAAAATTTAGTAACTGAAATTCCATTGATTACTCAAACATGGGGAAATAGAGAGTTTTTGGATGATTAATAATCAACAAGTGGTCATTTGGTTTTCTACAAAAGCCTCTACTTGTCAAATCTTAATTACAAAAAGGAAGAGACGTTCTCCTTTTTGTTTCTTGTAGCTTAATATCATTCAGTGGCATAAATTCACTCTACCCATTCAAGTTCAATTGGATCTACCAAAAACCATTTTGAAGCTTATAAATATGCACCTTGTAATGAACTTCACTCCTCAAGATTTTCTGGCACTAATTTCATCATCCACATTTGAATCGTTTATTACTGCATCCCTCAAATGTCCCCAACTATGATGCCCAAGAACAATCTTTGGAATCTTCATTTCCTCACTAGCTTGTTATCAAGGCTATTTTGTTGGTTGACTCTAGGATGAATCAATTTTTAAATCACATGAATTATGTTTGAGACTATCATATAATGTATATCAAATTGATGAATGTTTTTGGTATTAACTGGAAAAATTGTACCTCAACATGGCCCTTACTTTCCAAGTTCTAAAAACATCTATTGCACCAAATTATAAGAGTCATGCAAATCATCGCATGCATGCCAAGGTCCAGAACATTTTTGTTACACCTACACATGGAGGTTTGACCACTAGTTTGTTAATATTGCAAATGGCTACCACATTCAAGTACTTTGGCAAAATAATTTTAACATGAAATTTGATGTGGAATAATTTGGGAGCTTCATGTCCAAACTAGTGAACATTAGTTTTCTTTTAGGTTTAAGGAATTTGAAATGAAGAAAAAATGCCAATTAGAATTTATATTTATAAAAACCATATTCATCACATTTCACATTTGTGACAAAACCTTCATAATTTGCCACCACCTAATTGCAAGAAAGTACAACAATTTGAAACCTCCCATAATCATGCTCTAATATTTCTTCATTCCACCCAACATACTTTAAGGATGCCACCATCGGGTTTCTATCATTCGAATGTGAACAATGTTCTTATTCAAACATTGTTGCCACCTTTAGATCTAAACATGACAAATGGTGTTCAACACTTGTCACTCATAAATGGTTTCCAAATGCATACATAGATCAATAGCCAGTAGCCATTTTTGAAGGTGGGCTACTAATTGAAATCACGTCTTTTGTGACCTCCACACCTATGCTATCATGTTTTCTGCAACAATATCAACAAACCATGATTGAAATGGTGGTAAATCTGCCAAGTTGTCTAGGTAAACAAGTTGTTTCCTATTCCTTCTTGTTGTCCCTTGTGCAAACACTTCCCTTGTAGCCGTTTGTTGCTGAGCTATTTGATACCTCCTACATAATAATTAGGCAACTATGAATCAAGGTTCAAGGTTCTTGGCAAAACATAAATTTCATGTTTAGGTAGAATGATCCATGGGTTCACATTCAATGTTGTGGTGAACAAACCATAAACCGAGGCAAAAAAGATTGGGTAAAACATTGCATCAAATGAACAACATGGCACCTTACAAAATATGGTAACAAAGGACCTAGACATGAACTTCAGATGCCTGAAATACATCCTAGATCATAAATAATAACATTTTTCATGAAAGATAATCAAACTTGTAAAAACACTCAAATTTCATTTGTGCCGTGTGGTTTGATTGTGGCTGCATTATTGAGCACAAACATGTGGGCCCATCCTTTAAGATTAACACCCAATCTATGAAGGTGTTTGTTGCTTTCAAGTATCTCATCATGCATTGTTGACTCCTCTTTATCATCCCACACTCTCCTCCTCATGGACTTCATTTATTGAATGTATTTAGTACAAAAGCTTAATGCTTCTTCAACAACATATTCAATTGACATGCTTCCCTATGGTCATGTTTGGTTTCTAACATACCCTTTTAGGGCCTTCATGTACCACTCCATGGGGTACATCCATCATGTGTGAACTTGGCCAAACATGTGAAGTTTTTCCAAGAGGTGGACTACCAAATGTGTTATCACATTAAAGCATGTAGGAAGGAAGACCTTCTTTAAAGTACACATGGTTTTTGCAACTTTGACTTTTAGCACTTCTATGTTATTCGAATCAATCACTTACAAGCAAAGTTTGTTAAACATTTGACTTAAACTGGTAAAGGACTTTCATGTCTCTTTTTACACTAATGTGCGGAGTTAAAAGGGTAGCACCTACTACATAAGGACATGGTAATCATGAGATTTTAATCCTCTCAACTTCCAATCCTTGGTTATCCTACTTCATAACTTTTACACCGTAATTTGTTGGAGTCCTTAGCAACTTAATAGTTTCCATAAATAACTTCTTTTCTTCTTCTGTCGGCACATAGGGTGCAATTGGTTTTATGTGATTACCATTAGGCAATTGCTTCAACCAAAGCTTAGGTTTGATGCCAACCTCCTCCATATCCTTCTGAACAACCATTGTGTCTTTCTTTCCAAAGATTCATGTCTTCAACATGTTTTTGCATACGTTTTTTTCACAGTACATCACATCCAATGTATGCTTCACTAATAAAAACTATCACATGAAAACAAAATGCACAATAAACCAAATAAGTTGAAAACTAAGTCCTATGAATATATCAATTTTTAGAACTATTAATTAATCTCAAAATCTCATGTAGACGTTGGAAACCATAGTCTAGGATGCATCTTATGTTGTGTGCATCTTCAATTAGGTTGTTTGTTGGACCCATAAACTACAACTTTTTTAAAGCAACATGCTAGACCAACTAAATACACTAATGAAAATGTCCTACTACATATAGTGTAACCTAGGACTTTATGGGATTGCAATCAATTCCAAAAGTTACTTGAAAGCCTATTAGATGGGCATGACTTAAATAATATCCTCCAAATATTAACAACATGAACTATTATGAAACAACATCAGGTGTAAATAAGGTTGTATTGTTATTTGAAATTAAAAAGAGCTAGATAATGTTCATCAAGAGGTAACTAGTGCATTTGGTATATAATTTATTCCTATTCTTATTTAAATAAGGTGCAAAATCCCATACTTGCCATATGTGATAAGACTACTTGTTAAATCCTAGCATTAAGACCAAACCAATGTTTTGAAATCATCATAAACCAAACCACCAATATTCTAGATTGGCCAAAGTGAAATAGTACCTTCTAGTATTGTTTTAGTAACAATATTTTCAAATATTGTCACAATTGTAGGTGAGTTTAATCCCAAGTCAAATACACAAAATTGAGTTATATTCAACAAATATCTAGCCCAACAACATACCACTTATTAGGTAAAATCCCATGTTATTCATATGCAGAATGAACTTAACTCAAATGTAACCATATGAACAAGGTCCTCTTTTGGATTTGTAGCTTGCACTTTCCTACTAAAACATTCTTCACAGTCTTTTACCCTTTTCAAAAATATAGTATTAGATATTTGAAAATGGTGTAGGTCTAAGCTTTGGATGTCCATCAAAATTCACACAATTCTTCCAATATGGGTGTTGATTCTCAAGGTAGCATTGGTGTCCAAGGTAGACAATTTTCTTTAGGTGGGATGAATATCTTGTCTCCACATCTAGACCACACAAAGGGCAACCCAAATAGTCGTTCATTTGGCACCCTACAAACAAGCCATATGAAATAAACTCATGGACATTCCATTGTTAAGGGTTTTTTCTATTCTTCTTAAATTAAGGGTTTCTTCTCTTCTAAGTTTTCTAATTCAAGTTTTAAATAATACCTATAGGTTGTTTTAGATTGATATAATGTGATAATCAAATATAAATGTTTTCCACAAATGTAAAAAAAAAATTGAAATTGATCTTTCATAGCAAATTGGAATATAAAATATCAAAGTTCCAAGTAAAATTGTTCCTAAACCAAAAATAAATACAAAGAAATGATCTCCAAAAATTAAAGAAAATAAAAATTCTAAAGGTTCAAAAGTTAACAAGAAGTTCCAAAAATAAGTTCTTCACTATCGTCTAATATCTCTATTTATAACAAACATAACATTGTTTCAAATCAAATAGTCAATAAACCAGTATAACAACAAAACTTTAAACTTAAATCATAGTAACTATTAGCCACAGGTTGAAACCAACTTGTTATTGTCAACAATGAATTACTGTAATAGAGTGGTTACTAGTTTACTCATCCCACTGATTACCCTAATGTCTATTACTAGTTATTTCAAATGATTAATACACTTAAGGTCCTGTTATTTAGTAATAGATGAACTAAGTTTCAAAACAATATTACTTCACCAATTATTAGTTGGTAACAACAAGTTATTATATACATATAAAAAAATTAGGTTAACATTACCCCCCCCCCCCCCCCCCCCCACCAAAATATTTTTTTTTTAAAAATATAAAATTATTAAAATTTTTTTTTTTTTTTTTTCCACATACTACAACAAAATTATTTCTATATTATTTCTAATAAC
>Ga0116228_10007147_pt1 | contig 9998 bp, 4 predicted proteins | sample S1TSphfallax_2_FD_89694 | JGI IMG/M metagenome (GOLD analysis project Ga0116228, IMG submission 89694) | Host-associated microbial communities from peat moss isolated from Minnesota, USA - S1T2_Fc - Sphagnum fallax MG | ecosystem: Host-associated > Plants > Peat moss > Unclassified | place: USA...
AATCCCATTTTTTACATCTATAAAACTTGGGCTTTGTGTTACTATGCAATACTAATGACAAATCAATTGATGAAAAAATTAAATTGATTTTGTAAAAATTAAGCCCCATTCAAATGAAAACATTGAATGAAATTGCACGTAACTTGAATTGACTTGATTGTTAATTTTTTTATTTTAATTGAATTGGTTTCAAATACATTGAATGGAATTTCAATTCAATTTCAATTCAACAATTGAATAAATTAAAAAGAAATGAAACAAATTGGTGAAGGTATTGAAAATCTATTCACAAATATACTGTTGGGAAAAAAAATTTCAAAAAGACACAAATCCAAAAAGAAATTTGTCCATGCTTCTTTACTTAGGAATGGATTAAACAAATTTCAGTTTGGAATTGTTCAAGTGATAATTATGACTTGTGACTTATGGAACTTAAAGTTATCCTACTTGAACGAATTTCAATTAATCATCATTAGTAGAATTCATAATATTTGAAAAAAACATTTAAAAAAGTAATCAAGTATGGAACATATCAATATGAACATATTTTTGAATTGTGATAGTTTATGTGATACTTGGTTATGAAGCACAAAGTGTAATACTTGTAATAAACTTATCCATGGTAATACATTTGTTCCAAGTTCAAAATATTTAGTGTTAAATAAAAAGTTATAATGTTTAAACTTTTAAATGATGCAAGGAATCTCAATTTTACAATTGCACGTGTCATAACAAATATATTAAAAATCATGCATTTTGTAGAAATTTTTATACAATTAGATTTTCAATTCCTTAATATCACCCATTTCATATATATTCTTATATTACAAATAACAAAAATATGATTTATGTATGATGATTAACACAAGCTCGTCGTACAAAACATGTTCAACAATTTCACTTATTTATTCATAACAATCACATAAAACCACTTATGCAAGTGATTACTAAAACACACTATAAAATAAATTCAAACATTGTCATCACTTCTTGGGGAAGTTAATTCAATTTTATATCAAATGACATGCAAAATAGTATATTGTGCAACTTATTTTTTAAATTTATAATTTATAATTTATTTAAACATAAATAGGGTGCCTATAATTCATTATAAAATTATCCATTGAATATATTTTGAATATTTTGAATATTTTGAAATATTTTATAATTTCATAACATATTCAAAATACCATTAAGTTATTTCAAATATTTCCTCAAATATACAAGGTGTGACCTATTAAAGCATCATTCACAATTAATTTGTTTCTTGATTCATGGTTTGAAACCTTTAATAAAGCTTTAGATGCTTTAACATTTATTCTATAACCTATAATGAATATTGATAGAAGATGGATGGAGTAACTAAAAATATCGTCACTTTAAACAAGTCACTTTTGGTTTTGGAAGATGTTAATGTCATCAACAAAGGGGTTCATTGAAAATTGTTTTCTTCTTTGGGATAAGCATGTTTTATTTTGTATTTATATTTTGTAAGTTTCAACAAGAATGGTATTTTGTTGAATTGTGTGGTGGGCTTTTGGTCTATTGTTAGTTCTTGGTGTGAAGTGTGATCACTAGTACAAATTGTCAGCACAATTCACTAACCTAAATCACTATGGGGCCTTCATAGTGAAATAACTTTGTCTAGCCTTAAATCCAATGCACCATAAGTGAATTGGGTCACTATGTAATAGACCTATATTATAATATAGTTCATTGAATCTATTGTAGTGAAATTGGGTCACTATGCCATGCACTTAATTCCCTATGTAATGTATATAATTCACTCATAATTGAATTGCAACCCTATGTTTTGGACCCAATTTGTTATATATTGAACCTAATTTATTTGAAACATTTTATAATTGTTAAGCAAATGGGTTATGCAATTGAAAAAACTAAATATATATGTGCTTGTTTATGTTGCAACTCAAAATGGTGTTTCAATGTCATTAATTGGTTTATGTCACATAAATGTTAATCTAATGCACTAGTAAAAATGTGAATAATTAAAAGTAACCTAAAATCTCAAAATTAACATAGCCCGTTGGATAATTTAGAATAATTAAAAATAGCCTATATAAAATAATTTTCAAAATATAATAGCTGAAAATAACCTAGGGTGGAATAGTTTTTAATATTTTTAAATTGCTTAGAATTGTTGAAAGTAACTTACAGTAGATGGCCTAGAAGAAGCAAAAGTCACCTAAAAAAATAGCTAAAATTACCAAAATTGGTTTAACAAGGAATAACCTATAATAGCCAAAAGTAACCTAAAATTACCTAAAAATTACCAAAAAATAAATAAAGTGAAATAATTTCAAATAACCAAAACTAACATAAAATTTCCTAGAATTGCCAAAAGTAACCTAGGGTGAAATAGCCTACAATAACCAAAAATAACTTAGAATTGTGAAAATATCTTAAGATGAAATAACTTCAAATAGCCAAAAGTAGTTAGCATGGGTAGTAATATCATATTGGCAAAAACATTATCCATTTATTAGAAATTTTCTTTTTCAAAAATGATTATTGGAATGTTATCGAACAACGATATTCAAATTTTTTTTGGTCAAATGATTTTACATTTTCAAAAGGAAATAAATGTAATTGTGTACATTATTAATTTTTTTTAAAAAAACAAACTTCAATTGTTTCATTTGGACAAAATGTCAATAAGATTTGAATTTTCAAAATTGATGTATTTGTAATGTTTAAAATAGAGTATTGGATAAATATAATGCATTATATTATCTGATCACAACAAGTGAAGTAGTTTGGTGGTATGGGTGTTTACCTCCATCCTTGGGGTTCATGGATCAAACTTCACCAAAAATGTGGTTGTGGTGAATGGTGGTATATTGATTGAATATCCCTTAACCTACATAGGTTGGTCATGTGGCTTCCCCATTTAACTAAGGTTGTTTTAACCTAGTTGAGGTAGTGATAGATGTCTAGTTACTTCATAACATGAAAATCATGAAATTACTAATAATGTAAATTTATTATTATTATTATTATTAATTGGACATTATTACTAAGTGAAATGGTTTAGTAAATATGTTTCGCTAAAAAGTAATCTTGTTTCATTACCTAATAATGAATTAATTCAATTATTTGTAAAACTAGTCATTGTTTATTAGGGGTTGACCACTTTTGTCATGGTAAATTTGTCCAAATTCATTCAAAATTTTGTGAAACACAAAGTGAATTTGGATGCATATTAGTGTAGTGTATGTGAATTTCTATCAATCATGCAATGTTTTTCTTTAAATAAAAAGGTAATGGAAAGGTGGTGATTAATGGAATGAAACTAGTGATTGCAAGGAAAATTATTTTGGTGGAAATTTTTTAAAAACCACCATAATGTTGAAAATGACAAGTTTTTTGGGAACAAAATTAAGTTTCATGTGATTTTCCCTTGTGTGTGGTGTTTAAGAATTTTTTTAAAAAAAACGTGTCTCTGAAGCAAAATAAAATGCAATCCAAAATTGATTGGGTTTTTTTATTTTCCTTTTGTTGCATCACCAAAACCCAATAATCTTTGAACAATGTTCATAAATAAAATCATGGGTATGGTGGTGAAAAAGTGATGAAGAATATTAAGGAATGTTAAATGGACTAGGGCATTGCCTAGCTATGAGGGATGTTTGAGAATATGTTAGTGATCTATCAAGGATTTGCCACCAAACTATTTGAAGGTTGCGGTTGTATGTGAGGTGCGAACAATTGTGCATCACCCTTCTAGGGCCAAGAATGGTGTGTTTCAATTTGATGAAGCTTGATTGGGAAATTAGGAACATAACCATGTGACATGAAATCACACTTGGGTTTCCCAAAAAAAGAAGTGTTTGTGTAAGTTGTGAATATCAAGAGTTTGAACTACATGATTAAGTTTCCAAGTGGATAATTAGAACAATTGAGTAATAAGGTTACATTTTTAAAACCAAGCCTAACAATCCAAGATGTTCAACATGAAAAACTTCTAGAGGGCATTTGATCCATCATCACCTTGCCTCTTGATTTAATTAAGGCCACATGTTTAGGAAACCCTCAAAAAATTAGGTTTTTATTGTATTATAGTCTTTTTATGCATCTAGCTTAATATGTTGTGTTTTTGTAATGTCTTTGTATGAATAGATTTTTTTGGGTTTTCTTGTTATTTCCTTTTACAACCACATTTTTTTTTAAATTAATAATTTCCTTTCAATATAAAACCTTTAGAATACATGTTCTTAAAAATATTGTATTCAATATTACAATTTAGAATCATTTTATACCAACATTGCAATGAAATGGTGATATATGCATATGTAAATGTTTTGTCAATTTTAATAATGACATAAGTTTTTGTTAATTTCATAAATGATTCTTCTACAAATTTATGTTTACCTTGTTGGCCTTATTTATTAGAAAAATTACACTAACATTTACACAAAGGGAAATGTACATTTACATGCTCCCATGTAAACATATTGGGGCATATAATGGTAAATGTATTTATCATTGACCCTATTTGCAATGCATATTAAATAATTGTGGGTGCATCCCAAAGCTTGATTTCTTTTTGCAATGGGTCACTTTGGTTCACTTCACAAAAAAAGTTTAATATTCTTAATCATTACAAGAATTCATGATTTAATTTAATAAAGTTCTTAATAAATTAAACAACCCAATATGGATAACAATAAAAAAAAGTCATCTAATCATTTTGGACAAGTTGATTTTAACATGTCCAATGTGACTACTGTGTGGTTTTTTTTCTTGAAAAATAATGAACCATTTGACTAATCATTTTGATTGGTGGAAAGGGTGGTCATTTTGATTATCAAATTTCTACTAGATGAAATAATTCTCTTTAAAAATATTCTGAAAAGTAATATTTAAATTGTGATAGATAGGTAGCTAATAGTAAAATTGGAACTATTAACTCCTATTCCTCCTAGGTGGTAGGGTGGTTCACTTTTAGTGTTACAAAGTAATTTTTTGCAAAATGTCATGCATTTACATGTTATTAACATTCCTTAAAATCAACAATATGGCAAACCAAACACACAATAATGTCCACACTTACATGCGCAAATGTACATTGTTCAATAAAACAAGTTTTTAGGTTACCAAACAATTAAAAATAAGATAAACACAACACATATGCATGCAAATATTAGCATGGACTGATTCATTCTTCATCCAACTTGAAAAGAAATAAATCATATCATCATATCAAATTGTTTATTTTGAAAATCCTTTTAAAACAACATGAAATATTGTTTCCAAGGACAAAACCTTAAAACTTATCAACTATAAAGGCAACAAGAAGTGGTCATACAATGCAAACATTATTTGATATCCTTGATGATATTCCAATAATCATTAAATGTGCAACAATTCTCAACTCCTAGAAATAAATATTTTGCAATGGAAAAACACCAAAATCAACATTAAATTGAAAGTTACACTTGAAGAAACTATATCCATAAATGTGCAACCCTAACAAAATTATGAAGAACTAGAAGTAATATGTAATAAAAGGAGATTAGAAGATTGCAAATTCAAGGTGCAATATAACAAGTTCACCTAATTTTCAATAATCACATGTCTAACCCATGTAAAGCCTTCACATAATATAAATCATGAATGACCAACATGCATATATGCACATGCTTCTGGGTGACATTGGCACATCCATGGTGGCATTTTGAATGGTTATGGGCAAGCAACTACTTGGGCATGCATCCCCACAATTTGTAACTACCCTCCATTATTTTGATGTTTTCTACAAAACTCTTTCCATCAATATCATGCTAACAAATGCAACATATTAAAAATTTCAACTAACATTGGAAACTAATGTGACTTATTTTATTAGTTTTTTGCAAACCTTTATTATTTTTCTGAGGTGCAACTTTAGCCCCTGCCTATTGTAGAATTAATCCACTAATAATTGCTTGTAAAAACAAGTTCCTAGTCTTAGCCAATATCAAGTTTTAGCATTTAAATTGTTGTAATATATTACCACAATTGACAATCTAGGTGAATCCATCCTACTAGACTTTTACTTTGATGTGGATGAATTAAATGTATTTATCAAAAAACATTAAGCAATCAACTACACATAAGCTTCAAACATGGCTACTTCTTTCATTCCTCATTTTCAATTGTAATGGATGTGTTGATATTTTGATAACTAGTACTTCAAGGAGACTATAGTTCATATGACATTGCTTCGTATAGTTGTGGCCACCTTAAAGTGAAAACATAATCAAACAAATCACCTAAGTGGGTGGACATTGTTAAAATTTTATTTCTGTCTTTTAAAAATCACAAAGGGAACACAATAATTCGGATTGTCAATATTACTTAAAATACAATTCATTATTTGTCAAGTTTCAATGCTCAAAATTTGGTGCAAATCAAAAATCATTTTGCATGTTTAAAGCATTTAACTCTTTTTAGTGGACGAATTGTTTTTTTCAAATGTCTCTTTTTCTTATGAAATATGCACAAGTTCATGATATTATATGTGAGGAGTTTAGTGATAGAAAGGGATTTTCTATGGAAAGGGAATAACATGTCATTATTTTTCTTTTTGCATTGACATAGATTTGTTGATTTGCATTTTTTTTGACAAATTTTTTATGGTTTAGTGCATTTTGCATGTAACTTATGTGTACATAGAAACTAAATGTTAGTTTATGCCATTTGATATTCTAGAAACCAATGACATGTGAATGGTTTGCCAAAAGATCTAGTGAATTTTTTAATTTCAAGTTTACTTCAAAGTTTCTATTAATTCATGTAAATATTGTCTCTTTACAACTTCAAATTTTGTTGTGTTAATTAAGCAAAAAATATAAAACATTAACAATAAACATAATGTTTGTTTGTACATGTAATACCTACATATGGGTATTTCATATTACATTCTATAATGTTTTTGCCTTGTAATACATGCATCAACCTCCCAAAATTCTCATTAATTTTTTTAGTCGACATTCAATACTCACATCCAAAATCATTAAACTGCATGTTGCAACACTACCACCTCACAATACTCACATTTTGTTCCCAAGTTTTTCATTGGGTTTTTTGGCCAACTTATGCAACACCTTCATATGGGTCTTAAAATGTGCACTATTGTGTTAACCAATTATGTAATATTTACATACTTACATGTTTTCCCAACTCAAAATTTGCATTGTCATGGTCGACTTATGCATGTATTACATTTTGATGTGGAGGGTTCACCTAATGTAAGTTTGGACCAACAAATGTTAATTTTGGCATGACCCCTAATGCAAGTATTGCATATCAGGTAAGTAATACAACTTGCAATACCAATAGTTCATAATTATTTTAGAAGTAAATATTACATATGGGGTAATTAGTACAATTCCTTAATGGTAAATGAAGGCATTCCTTTTGTAATTTAAGATGGGTTAATGAAATTTATCCATTTAAAACAAGTATTGCAAATCATTTCAAAAGTGAGTTGAAATTTTTTTTTCAACCTTAAATGCATTGATTTCTGGAATGCCCTCATTGAAAATAATCATCACATTCCATGGTACTTTTAAGATTATCTTGTGTGTGAGCAATACAAACAAAGTAGTGATTTAGCCAAAAAAATAAAAAATGTTTTATTGAAAAGTAGAAATTTAGTCAAGAAAAAATATTGATTTTGCCAAAAGGTGGATGTTTAACAAATAAATTTAAAAAGTTACTAAATGATGGAACTTGAACCAAGAAAATATATTAATTTTGTTAATATAAAGGTTTAACCAAAAGTAAGTTTTGCTAATAGATAATGGTTTTGCGAAAAAAAAAAAACAAAATTAAAAAAAAAATAATAATAATAAACTAAAAAAGAAACCAACCTAACAAACTTTCAGTCTTTGTTATGCTATCGTAACAAGTTTTGTTGTTCCAAAGCCGCCTTCACATTGCATTCTGATCTTGTTTGAAACCAAAACTCCCAACCCCTTATAACAAGTTACAATCTTTTTTCAAATCTCTTTCTTGTTGTTAAGTGAAGCTTCCAACACACATTCACTCACTTTTTTTTAAAAACATCTTGCTCCAAACTAAAGTTCTAGACACACTATCTCTAATCACAGTACTTGATCCAAACTAAACCAAGCACCAAAAAAACAGGAATACAACAACATAAACCGCTGAGGAATACGGAAAGAGTGATAGAGAAGGCTAAATAAAAATGGAAAATCAAAGAAAGGGTAAGCGTACCGAGAAAATAGCACAAGGTAATGAAAGAAACGATGCAAGACGTAATTCTGTCCTCCACCAACCCGCTTAAAATCAGTTGCTGGTGTATTACTGTTTCTAGCAAGTCCCTGTGCTGGCCAACACTATTCCAACCTCCCAAAACGATTTCTAGAGATGGGCTCGTGTGAGTTGCTTCCTCAATGATTCTAACCATCTCCCCAAATTTTTCAGGACGGATATGTAAGATGTTTCTTCCTTCTCTCCCAGCACCAATAATTTGCATCCACAAAGGACATTGGCAAGAATGTTTTGTTTGAAATTTGCAGCAATAGTCATCCATCTTTGCCTCCGAATCCCACCAGTTGTTATCCCTATCCCCCTTGGAATCATGTTTGAGCATCCCTGCAAGAAAATCCAATTTCAGTTCAAACACTAATTTCTCTACCAATACCTTCTCCACCTGCTTCAAGGTCTCTTTGGCCATTTGCCACGCTTTTGATGCGGCTTTTCGAGCTGATTCACCCCTCCGAGCTTCCTGCCAACTTGCAAAGGCTGCCGGGTTCTCACGCCGCCAAACATCTAAAGCGAACTGGACTTGGATCCCTATCGTCCTTCCCACCGCAAAAATTTTTCGGTCCCGTCGCCAACCTAAAAAAGTTGCCCAACTTACTGCAGATTCCAAGGCAATGTCCTGCTTTACAGCTGCCCGAAAGGCTTTGATCAACTTCTTAGCTTGTGAGAATATAGCCGCCTTCATGGCTTTACGTTTTTTCAGGACTTCGAATAACTCCTTCAACAAGGTGGCAACATTGATGCCTCTGTTGGCACTCACCTTCCAGAAAACAGCCACCTTCGTTGCACGCGTCTTTTGGACTCTCTCCTTCGAGAAGGTGATGACTCTTTTGGCACCCCCCTCCTCCCAGATTGCCGCCAACTTCCCGACTACACGATTTTGGAGGACTGCGATTAGCTTCTCTAAAAAGGTGTTGACATTTTGAGGATCCACCCTAATTGAGAATAGCTGATTCAAAAGGTTGCTAGCTTTTTGAGCACTTGCCTGATCCAAGGTTTCCACCTGACAGGGTGCAACCAGCTTAGGGGGTTCCCGACCCGGAATAAAACGTCTTAAGCCACTTAGGTCCCACTTATGTCCGTGGCAGTTTATACTTCCTTGCCCCAATCCCTCCATCTCTAGCAACCCCGTAGATGATGATGTAGCATTTTGACTTTCAATGTCTTGACAAAATTCCATGTAGGAGGCCAGCAAACCTGTAGATGATGATCCGGCACTTAGATCTTCAATGTCTGTAGACGATTCCATGGAGGGCCTTGCAACTTCTGGAATACGTTTCAGACGCCTATAGAGACGAGGATTCCGAACTGAAGGCGGGTGTAATTGAAATTCGTCCTTCAAGCACTCTATAATCGCGGTCCATCCCGGTCGTTTCTGTGGTTCCGTTTGCCAACAACGATGTAACAAATTCCTCATCCGAGAGTTCACGTGAGCAGGAAGCTCTGGTCTTTGCCCTGAAAGAACCACATCATAGTCTGATAAACGACGCTCTTCAAATGGAATCCGTCCAGTTAGTAGCTCGTAACATAACATCGCGAAACTGTACACATCTCCTTCACAGGACCATACAGGCTTGGTTCCATCTTTTAGAGCTTGAAGCACTTCAGGCGGTCTCCAAAACCCTGTGCCTTCGATACCATCTGAACTCTCATAGTCCCCAACCTTGACGTAAAAATACAATGACTCCAAAGCTTGCTCCAAT
>Ga0116228_10007149_pt1 | contig 9997 bp, 6 predicted proteins | sample S1TSphfallax_2_FD_89694 | JGI IMG/M metagenome (GOLD analysis project Ga0116228, IMG submission 89694) | Host-associated microbial communities from peat moss isolated from Minnesota, USA - S1T2_Fc - Sphagnum fallax MG | ecosystem: Host-associated > Plants > Peat moss > Unclassified | place: USA...
CCTACTTCATTTAAAACATTACACAAAACATTATTTTTGTTCTTTGATAGCTTACTACTTGTAATTTTGTCCAAAAGACAAGATTAATGTTTAAACTTAATTTTTTTCCAATAATGTACCCAAATATATATATATATATATAACCTTCATTTGATATATCATAACTTTACTAATAAAATTTATTTTAAATGTGTGATATATAATTTATTAACATATAATATTTAAATAAATTATAATATAAATCAAATAAAATCTCTTTTATTAAATATATATTTTTAATATAAAAGATCAATCTAGATAATCAATTTTAAATTCAAAATATTATTTAATGCAAATTTATAATTGATTTTATGGAACTATAAATTTTATTACATCTACAAATATAACAATTTAAGTTTTACTTAAAATTATGATAAATTGTTTTTTTCACATTTCAAAAACCTCTATTTGATTTATGAAATTTTATTATGCAATTTTGCTTGTAATAAATCATAATTGTATTAACAAAATGTAGTTTAGATGTATGATGTATAACTTATTCACTATATAATGTTTATAAATGGGTCATAAATTACTCCAAATACCTACCATGTTCAATAAATAAATTACATAGGCTAATTAATTAAAAAATTAATAAAAAATAGTAATCACATATCACCATTATAAAATACCTCCTACTTAGCCCACATACATATTGTTTACTACTTACTACTTTACAATTTACAACTTAATAATTGATTAAGTACCTAACCTAATTAATTAATTAAACATAAAATTATGACATATCAACATGAAAAAATATTTACTTCTTATAAACCACATACATACTATTTATTACATAGCTTTATTTTTACCAATAATTGCCATGGTTTCTTTGAAATCTTCATAAATCCACCAAACCTTACTACACATTTTTAAATGATTAGTTCATTGAAAAAATCAATGGAAAACCAATTAGACCACTAAATCCAACAATTTGATTCGTCAATTCAATTTTTTCACATTTTATTACATGTGCATTTGCGACTAAGATTTATAGTCACAAATCATGTTGAAAAGATGTCACGTGATGTCTAATGGCCTATGAACCATTTTTCAAGTCACAAAAATAATTACATTTTCATCTATTTTGATATGCCATTAAAAATGGATGACATAATGTATTTTTCATTTTCATTTTCATCCAAATCAACATTAGTTGCAAATATAAGTTGCATATGCAACTACAAACCACTTTGTAATCATTTATGTGACTACAAGTCATTTTTACTAAGTGTAACGAAGGATTGTTATATTTAAAGTTCTAAAAATGGTTGATTTGGACAAAAGTTACAAATGCATGGGTTGGAATGGATAGGATTCCCTATAGTGTAATGAAGCAACTAAAAGTTTAGGGTACAAAACATCAAGGTATATAAAGCCAAATTCACATATACACATTGCTTTTATTTCATTTCAAAAGTACATAGGTTTTCACCTTCAATTAATTACATGGTTTAATAGGTTTATAGGGCAACATAATGTTGTGATTTGTAATGTAATACAAAACAAGTAATAAAAAAATTGAACTTGATAGTTGTTAATATTGGAAAATTAATATTTATATAATGGCAACTAATGACATAATTAATTATACCAACGAAAATCATAGTTGACAAGTTGTTGCAAACAAGTTGAAAGTGCCATATGTAATGGGTGGTGAAAATGTATACACATGGCATGATCAGAGTTGTCAAGGTCATACACTAGTTGCAAAATAGTGATTGATTAAGTGCTACATTTACTTTAGTTGTAATGAAATTGTCACATGTTACTAAATTGCAACTTGCAAACAAAGTCAAACATGGTTAACTACAACCATATCTAGGGTGTGTACATTGTACTATATAGATGTTTATTTTGTAAGTGATTTGCAACTACAACATAATTATCCCTATTTTTATTTTTTTGATGTGGCATTTTTTAATTAATTTCCTACATTACCATGAAACAATTGTAAAATAGTTGTATATTAGGTATTTTGAAGCTCTAATTGTCAGGCAATTTAGTTGCCATGGACGTGACTTCTCATACTAATGCTTGACACAATTTCTCAAATTTCCCAACATGCATGGACTATATAAAAAACTCCTATCAAATGATGTACTTTGATGGTAAAGAAGCCATGACGAGGTATTGTGTATATTGTGTTTTTTCATTTGCTTTAAAAGATGTAGGAAGAATCATCAAGGAAATAATGATGGGCAAACAAATCATAGTAAGTAGGGAGGGAGAATATAAGAAAGCTTACACAAGTGTAATGATATCTAATTACACTAATAATTATGTTACAGGGAAGATACTGTTTGAATGTAAAACAAAACTTTTGTGCACTTCATAACAACATGAGTTGGCATATTTAGATGTTGGAAATTGGTAAAAATCCAAATCAAAACATGTATAACAATGCCAAGAAAGATGTTTTTAAAGCAAAAAAGTCCTTAGGCCTTTTAATATGTGCAACAACCAATGTATGCCATTTCAATGTGTTTGCACCTTATCATTTATTTCATCCTTATTGCCAATGCCCCATTAGATCAACTTGAGTTTTTTTTTGGCGCCTTTATGTCATGATGTTGCTAGGCACATTTATGTAATGATCATGCCAAGAGAGCTAGAAAGGAAATACACCAATTCTTACCCTAATTACACTTCCCATAGGCCATTGGGTATTACCACATCAATAACAACAAAGACAATCCTTTTAGTTAAAACACATTTTACAATGGTTGTATAAAACAAGGAGTAAGGGGTGTAAAGTAGGAGGAAGAAGGAACCATAATGATGATAATACATATAATGATATTAATTAAAACCAAGGAGCAAAAATGTGGGAAGTGAAAAAAATGTTGTCATTTACCAAAGTAATGAAGCCTACTCAATCATTACATCTAATTATGTTGTTTTATTGCAACTTATAATGATAACATATTTTCATTTTCAACATGTGGGTATATGAAATTCTAATAGTGTTTGGTGGGTGAAAATCTTTTAATAAGGTGTATCACATAAGATGAAAAGGACCTAGTCCTTATTGCAATCATTTTTTACCTTATATTTTGATCCCCATAATAAATAATGACTCAAAAATTATCAAAATTTTCAGAAGATCATGTTTTAGACCATTACAATTTTAGATTCTGTCATAATCATCCATTAATATGTGTCTTTATATGGTAAAAAAATACTAGGTAAAAATATAAAAAAAGGTGATTTTGGTACACTTAAAAAAATTTAGACCTTGATGTTATGTCTTATTTAGTACTTGAAATTTTTTGTTGATTCTAAGGTTGGTGGAATTTTCATTACTAATTGCTTAAGGAGGATCTTTAGTTTTCAGTAACAAATGTGCTCTTGATTAACCTAACAATTAGAATGTATGCCCCTAATTTAATGTTTGAATTCAAGCCTTATGCATCACGGTTATAATTTTACACATTTTTTCAATCCAATAGCAAGTAAAAATTGTAGAACCCATACTAGGTAACATGTTACCAAGTGAATGGTAGAGATTTAACAAAATATGATTAAGACATTTGCTTAGTTTTAATTTTCAAATTGTTTTTTGAAGGAAAGGACTTAGAATTTAGATCTTGGTTGTGATGAAGGTTTATATTTTAAACACATAAATAAATTTAGAAAATTGCTAGAGAATATAATAGAAACACATTATGTAGTTAAAAATTCTATTGGGTTATGAACCACATGTTTTCTTGTTTTCCATTTCTAATTTCTACACTTTTAAATTATAGATGTTTGATATGCTAAATTATGATTAAAAAAAGAAGTAGCATATTGATGAAGAAACAATAACTATACACTAATGTGTACTATACATTATAAATATACATTTTCTAACAAAATCATTAAAAATTTGATCATAGATTCTAATTATCAAGGTTAATTTAATATCTGGGAAACAATGGAATAGTAATGAGATGAATCTGTGACTATAATCTAAAAATAACTTGAATGGTTTAGAATAATAAATTATATGTGATTTAATTGCCATTTTTTGGACAAGTTTTAATGTTTGTTAGTAGGGTAGAAAACATATTTAAATAGAATTTATGCCTACCATAACATTGAAAAAAATAATGCTACAATTAACCTAGTAGAATGGAACTTTTATCATCTTTATCAAAATTTTCAAACATATTATACAAACAGTCCCAAGAGTGCCAGTCTTGTCCTCTTCCTTGGTGAAGTTCATGAAGGTAAATAACATATGTACCCCAGATTGCATATAGAAAGCAAAGGAGAATGGGTTGACACTCATGCATGTTTTAAAATTGCATAAACATACTAAAAAAATTGGTATATTTTTTTTGCAACTTGAGTTTAATTTATTAAATGTGCTCCTAGAAAATTTAACAATATAATGGAGTACAATTCTCCAACATTGGTAGTATTGATTGACTTACCTCAAACTCAAACCTTACCAATGTTATTAAAGGGGCAATTCCACCTCCAAAATTAATTTTAATGTTGGACAATCACATCAAATATCAAACATGATTCTACAAGTGCTTCATGAAAATGCTTCCTGATTTAAATTGATGTCTTTATAGAATGAATATCACATCAGTATTATAACCTCTTCCAAACATATAAAAATGCACTTCATTACAAATATTTCGAGTAAAGATTTAAAAATAAAATGATCATAACAATGAATGCCTATTTACTTCCAATATAAAGAAGCCCCAAAGAGCACCTTTAGCCCTTTTTTTTTTAGACCTTGCAATCTAATATTACAACTTTGGAATAATATTATCTAACATTTTAAATTTTGAAAAAGATATCAAACATAATGAATGAAACATTAAATGGGAGCTACTTCATCCCATTTGTGTAATGGGTGCTAATTGAACTTAGACCATAACGCCTAAGATGCATTGATTGTTGTGGCTACAATCTCAACACATATACATTTAATACACACTTCTTGGAAACACAAAGCAACTACATTGTTTGTTTGGAAGAAAAACCAACAATATGAATCAACCATAAGAGCTCACCAATGCTTCAAACCCATTTGTAGTTATAATAGCTTCATGATTTTTGTCATCAACATAAAGATTCCACAATGTTCCATCCATTTCTTGTCTGTAGAATGCAAACAAAAACAATGTTAAAATGAAAAAGATCTTCTAAATGTTAGATCCATATTTACTTTGGATGTACACATACAAAGTTAGTAACTCCAACACACACTTTTAGAATCCTAATTTTGCAAAAATCCCAATTCAAATTAAGGCATATGTTAAAGTCGAGGTTTTGGTTAACAAATAATTTTCTTTGATAATATAGCTGGAAAAATATGACATATATTGAAATTTGCACTCTTATTTTTTAAAAATATAAATAAAATATGAATTTAGAGAAAATTTCAAATTCCAAATTAAATCTAGCATATTATTAAAAATGATTTGAAATTGTAATTGTAACTTGTAATTGTAATCATTTAGTCATTATCATTGGTAGTGCATAATAGTCTAGAATCCAAGTCAATTCACATCATTTTTTAATGTTTTCAATAGGTGACAATTCAATTTCAAGTTACAAATTTAATGGAAGTGGAAACGATTTCATGGAAAATTTATATGGTCATGAAATTTTGATTTGGTATTGTAGACTTCAAGGAAAAATTGATAATATATTAATATTTTGACTTTATGTCAAATTGATTATTGTTTGTAATATAAAGCCTAAATTGTTTTCATTATTTTTTGTTATATTTGGTTCATGTGGTTAGTTGGGGCCACTATTTTGTTAATACACTTACTTCAACCTACCTATAGAATATATGTATGAAGAAAAACATATTTGTCAAGTATGAATTCATTTGTATACTCAAATGATATTCCTAGTAAGGTAATTTACGGTTTTTGGCTTTTATACCAAATTGGGTTTGGTCTTTAACAATTGTGGTATTGTGAACAATATCATTATTCAAGCTTGTAGGTGGTGATGCTCAAAGCTAGAGAGGAGTATGGCAAAATATTAATATTCAAATTTTATTTGTTGTTCACTATTTGCAAATGTTTCATTATGGATTGCATTGGTTGTGTGTTGTGTGTAGACACATTATTTTTTGTTTTATGCATTTAAAAAATGTATGAATCAATCTCCAATATCATACCAATGCTCATACACACCCTCCATGAATACAAGTGAATACATGGTAACAAAAAAGGTAGCATATCAAAATCCAATTAAGAAATGAAATAATTTAAAAACATATATGAAAGAATGTAGATTCAAATTCTCTTTAAGTTTCATAATAAAACCATTGGTGTCCTCCATTTGAGTTTATGACAAATTGAATTCAAATTATTTTAATGTAATATTAAATAAGTAACAAAACTGATTGTGCAATATGATGTTCAAACTAATCTTGGGCAAGTATCACAAATACAACCCTATACTTGGTTGGGTATTAGGTCAATTTTCTTTTGGAAAATTAATGAACATCACATTAAATAATAATTATATTGATAATTGGTAGATTAATTTTTGGTGAAAATGAAGGTCATTTTCATTTTCTCAAAATGTAGTGTAATTGTTTTTAGCTAGGGTTTCAAAGTGTGGTGACTAAGGTATCCAAAAACCCTTCCAACATTCATTTTGTGGGCCACAACCTCCACATAATAAAAAGGCTCCACAGAAAAATTCAAAATACTATTTTTTTTTGAATTTTAACACAATTTCTTTTCATTTTGTACAATTTTTTATCTTGTGATAATCAAGTTGTGACAACTACCTTAAAAAACTAATTGTTTTGAAATTGATGAGAATTGAAAACCTTCGAACCAACTTTGTGAAAAAAGAAAAAAACCTAAAACCCAGCTACTTCTCTAAAACTTGGAAAAAGTTTATTTAAAGAATTGAAACAATTCTTTAAACCTTTTTTAAAAACCAAACCAATAGTTTTTAAAGAAAACTGAAAGTCACCCAACATTAGTTTAAATCTACTTTTACATTGGAAGATTTAATGAAATAAATATGTACTAAGTTTAGATATAGAGATCATCGTATATTCAAAAGGTGTCATCAAATGAATATTTTAATTTTAATTTGTTAAGACTTACTTGACACATATTACTTAAAACAAAAGTTCACATGATGAAAAATAAATTTCACGAATATTTTCATTAAAAAGTGTTCAAACAATGAAAATTGTGAAAATTAGTGAATATTAGTGAAGAATTATCTTATTCTTAACATTAAACTAAAAAAACTCAACATACAACAATTTTATAGTGAAATTTGTTTATATTTGTACATTTATTTGTCTTGGTTCTATTGGAGCCAACAAGGTAATCCGATTATCTACTTTATCTCACTTACACAAATGCATTCCAAATAATAAATACTCATATCAAGTTCACAATTCACCACCTCATATTTGTAGACACACTCCCATCAACCTACTATGAAAAACAAGTGGGATCTTTCTACCAAGACCAGTTCCGCACTGAAAATTAGACACACCAGTTTGTACAGTATTCTGGACCAGATACTGAAGGTTTATTCTGTTTGTTGAGGAAGAATGTTTGTTGTTGTTTTTTTTTTCTCTTTCTGGTCGATTCCTAAATTTAACGTGGTTGTTTGTATGGGTGTTGCCACTTCCAAAAATGAAAAGTTCCCCAAATTTGTGAGGAACTTTTTGTATAAGAGAAGGTCTTGAGTACAGGCCCTTACATGATTTGAGATCTGTCCCCAAGGCCAAGGTAACAGGTCGAAAATCAGGTCCTTTTCCTAAGTAAAGCAGAGCTCGGAATTTTTCACTTTTTAGAAATAGTGACAGGCTGGCTGGTCTCTTCCGCTGTTATCTTCCGCCGGTCAGAAGATCCTAGTACAGACTCGCTGGTACCTTCCAGACTCTAGATTTTTGACTAGGCTTGAAAATTTGGAAACACAAAACTTGCAGAACACACACCATGCCTTTTATCCCCTTTCCAGTCTTGTGGAATGGAACTAAACAATATAACATTCAATAAATGTTCCCACAAAAGCATGAACATTTGTCTGAATGGATAGACTCGCCTTCATTACATCATTATATGTTCAACTTGATTTATGTGCTAACATAAGTACTACATTCACAAATAATGTATATATTAAAATTCATGTATCCACAATATATGGGACTCTTCAAAGAAACAAATCTCAGCTAGTAAAAGTAAGACTAATTAAACACTTTGTGATTAAAATGAAATCAATACTTGGCCTCCTCTTAGTAGGTGCTCCATCTAATATCATACAATGGTAATAAATTAAACAATAGGACATTGGCATCCATTCATGTACTAAAGTATTCCTTAAACCAATCTTATAATCAAGACTCATTACCATCTTCTCAACACAAGAACCATGGATGATAATCTCCACTTGATCACACAATTCTTGAATTGTTTCCAATAAAAATGTCAAAATTACATGTGCATATGCTTAACTAGGTCATGCCTGTAATAGCCTATTTTAAACAGGCAATATATTGCCGAAATGAGAAATTTTAAATAAAATAAAATAAAGTGATTTTGAATGTTTTCAGTAGCGAGAAGTGAGAAGAAATAAAAATGAAGTAAAAATCCCCAGACTCATATATGTGCTTATCATTGTGTAGCCAAACATATGAAAGGATGATTAAATGTTTTTACTTTATTTACGGTTTATAGTCAGATTTGGCTAAATCTTCCAAGGGATGATTGCCACTTTTTTTACATCTTCAATGAATGATCACCACGTTTGCTACCAACAGAAATTCCTAAAATAAAATACTGTCCTGTACACTATGTTTGGTATAAGATTGGACGCATGGATGCCATGGGCCCACTAGTTTGACTAGTGTGTTACATAGCATATAACAAATATTCAGGAGAAATAATTCCACCTCGATATTAAAGCCATAAAAAACAAAGGAGCCGTAAAAAGCCATCTCACCCCTTAGCTATTCTAGCACTATTCCGCTGCAGCAGCTAAAGTAGCACTATTCACTATTCTAGCACTATTCCTGCAGCAGCTAAGGTAGCACTATTCACTATTCTAGAACTATTCCTGCAGCAGCTAAGGTAGTACTATTCACTATTCTAGCACTATTCCTGCAGCAGCTAAGGTAGTACTATTCACTATTCTAGCACTATTCCTGCAGCACCTAAGCTAGCAGCACTATTTCACTATTCCGCTGCTGCAGCAGCTACCGCAATATTTCACTATACCGCAGCTGCAGCAGCTAGCACTATTTCACTATACCGCAGCTGCAGCAGCTAGCACTATTTCACTATACCGCAGCTGCAGCAGCTAGCACTATTTCACTATACCGCAGCTGCAGCAGCTAGCACTATTTCACTATACCGCTGCTGCAGTAGCTAGCACTATTCACAATATATATTGAAGAGCAGGATGTGTGTGGAGATCAATATGGTTTTGATTGAAAACAAATGCTTTACTGCATCACAGTTTCGCGAGAGTCCTTTGAATTAGCATCAGAGATGGGTGCAGGAATCAGTTTCCTGAGTGCAGACGTTGCAACACCACCAGCCAGCGAATGGCAAGCACTAGCGTCAAGCTTCGCCTCGGATTCTGCGACGCTGATATCAAGGCTGCTCCTTCTCTTCATTTTCATCACCATCCCTGCCTGTGGGCTGCATCTCCGCATGCGGAAGCGGTCATCAGTAAGCGATGATGGTATGTTACTAAATGCAAAACTAGTCCCATGAGAGCAAAGTAAGCTAGCGTTTGTAACTGGGCTAATCTTGAATCTGACTTAATATTTTGCCAGCTATTCATTGTCGACGACACTTGCGTACGCATCCTAGTTCTGTGTATTGATACCAGATGTAACTGACTGTGTTTAAATAACCTTTGCCCGTTGATGGCTCGGAACTGCAGGCCCCACAGGAGAAGAGCCACCGGAAGAGATCGAGATGAACGATTTGCATTCAGTTGAAGG